>MAAC01010141.1_pt1 | contig 31916 bp, 29 predicted proteins | sample 1115981 | NCBI WGS metagenome assembly MAAC01 (sample SAMN04961126, study PRJNA320927) | seawater metagenome | isolation source: sample BD02T64 sea water enriched with oil for 64 days | place: USA:Gulf of Mexico | collected 2013-07-27 | reverse complement strand
ATGTATTTAACAATAACTTAATTTTAAATAGTGAATGGTGGGAGATATGTTTATGAAAAAAATATTATTAATAGCCAGCTTACTGGTGAGTATGAGCGCGTGGGCTACCCCACTGACAGCTTTGCTAAATGGAGGTACAATAATCGCAGGAGATAAGCTCTTTGATCAATGGGAAATATTTTTTGAAGATGCTTCGTCAGGTATTGTAGTTAATACTGATGATATTGAAGTGACCGCTTTGATTGATGGTGGTTTAGATCCAGGCCCCGGTTTGCACTTTGAAGTCTCCAATGGTGCTTTATCGGCAACAGGTGATGGGATTTATGCCTATTTAGATTTCATGTTTGGATTTAGAGCTTCGGTGATTGATCCTGACTCAGGTTTGCGGATCAAAGATAACTCGTTAACCTTGGTTGATTATGAGTTGGATAATCCTCTTTTCTTTACTAGCGCTTTTATTGAAGAAAAGATTTATAGTGATGCGGGACACAATGATGTTATTGGTGAAAAAGAGGTGTTCGCTTGGGATGATGGCTTTGGTGAAGTCAGTCAATTAGCAGACTCCGCCGATTTTAATCCTGCAAGTGAAATTTGGGTCACTAAAAATATTTTGTTAGAAGCAATTGAGATTGGTGAAACAGCAGAAATTATTAGTTTTGAGCAACGTTTTTCCCAAGTTCAAATTGGCATCCCTGAGCCTAGTAGCTTAATATTGATTTCTTTAGGTTTATTCGGTTTGTTGACCAGAAAAATCAACTTTAAGGGTGATAACTTGTAAATAGTAGCTTAAGTACGAAAAGCGGATCCTGTATGGATCCGTTTTTATATTTATGTTTATATTTGGTTTTATCGTTAGAATCTTATACGTCAATCCTGAGATCCTAAATTCAGCTTTGTAGCTCCAGAGCAAAGCTAAGTACCTACATTCCCCATGCAGGCAAAAGCACCATGAGGATGTCAGCGGATGAATAGTTACCAAATTAAAGGTTAATTTTTTGATGATTAACTAAACTAAAACTAATTCACTTTTGTTAGGTTTGTTAATAATGAATACAATAACTCTAAAAATAATCGGGATTTTGGTACTTGCTGTTGTGGGTGTTTTTATGTTTACTAACATCAATAATTCCAATCAAATTACTGAGGTCGAAAGCTTAGTACCGATAAATAAAACTGAAAAAGCAGCGTTAGCACCGACATTAATATCTTCCCATCAAAGGATGAGTGGTGAGCAAATAGCACAACCTAAACAGATAAACGCCATAATTAATAACAAAGTAGGTGGTGAAAAAAGTCAAAATATGAAGTCTTCTCTTTCTATAAAGAATAATCCGTCCAACTCATTCAATTATCAAAAAAATGAATTAAATTCAGCCTTGTCGAGTATTCCAATAAACTATCATTCAATGTTTCACTGGCAAGAGGGTTATGATCAAGGGTTGGTTGAAGCGTATATGAGTGTGACTCAATTGAATGAACTTGATGATATACAAAATGAAAATGAAGATGAAAAAATCAATGATGTTAATTTAGAAGAGCTAATTTCTGATTTTATTTATCAACACGAGTATGTTGAGCAAGTACAAATTGAAAGCTTAAATTGTAATCATTTTAGTTGTGTGGTGTATGGTGTTGAGTTGCAGTCGGGTGCTTGGAATATGATCACAGAAGGGGTTAAAGGGCAGCAGTGGGCTGAGTTTGAGCAAGAGACCACGCGCAGCTCGGTCGATGAGAATGGAAACTTAACTTTTCTAACGATAATAAAAAGGTAGTAGTGGCTGGGCAGGTTTCTGTTTGGTCACTTTACTTTGCTTAAAGTGAAGTAATAGATCAAATTAAGGGATCTGTGTCAAGTTGATTTTAATAACCCCTCAGTGTTGCAGAAAGATTATTGCCTTTGTTGGCAGTAAGTGTGCCGTTTTTATTCTCTAGTGGCGTTAATCAAAACACCTTTAAAAGCTATAACTGACACTGCCCACAAGGTTTATACCAGCCTCATTTTGTCCAGAGCCATGAACACGATAATTTTCATCTAAGATATTATTTAGCTGTAAACTCAGTAATAACTGCTCTGATATCGCATAACCGGTACTTAAATTCCAAACGGTATAACTGGGCGTGCCACCTGGCGGAATACGCTGTTGGTCATTTTTATCTCGCGTCGATTGTCTATCGGCTTTAGCAAAAGCAATAATTTCAGTATTTAACCACCAATTATATGACTCAGGCGTATAGTGTAAACCTACTCTGGCATTAGTCGGCATTAAACGGCTTAAATATTCTTGGGTCAGTATTTGCTCAGAAGTTGGGAAAGTATCCACTTTTCCTTCAATGTACGCGATACTCGCAGTCAAATTAAGTTGTGTTTGCAACTGATAGCGCAAATCAAATTCGCCACCATAAGCATAACCGTCCCCTAAGTTCATTTTGGTTATTTCGAATCCACCCTCTGTATTTTGCCTGCCTGTTGGCACACGTTGTATTTGATCTTTAATGGCGGTGTAATAAAGCGCTAAGCCATAATCAAAACGCTCAGAGCGATATTTTAAGCCACTATCAAAACTAAGATAATGCTCAGAGTCTAAGTTCAAACTTGGTGTTTCGTACTCATTAGAGCGTGCGCTATCGAAGCGTGTTAAGTCAGATAAATTAGGCGCTCTAAAGCCTTGAGAAACACCAAAATAAGCACTGTGTTGCTTGGGAGTTATTTGATAGTTGTAACGTATATTGCCAATGAAATTTTGCCAATTTTTATTCAATTGGGTCAAATTACCCGATAAAGGGTCACTTATTTTATTAGCATTAACAGACATGTAATTCCATCTTATACCTACATCAAAAGCTGATTGCTTGCTGATAGCATATTTATCTTGCAAATATACTCCAAACCATTGATAGCTAGAATCATCAGCTACAGGGCCTTGAATAGGATTTTTACTGGAAAAGCTATCCACATCGTCATGATAATATTCAATACCATAAATAAAGTCGTGCTGGTCAAAGTGTTTATAAAAATGGTTATTAATGCCTAACGTTTTTACAGTTACACCTTGGGTGTCATAGCGATCTTGAGTTCTTAAGCGCTCTCTTTTTTCTTGCTGTTTTTGGTAAGAAATAGTGAAATCAGCACTATCCGCAAATTGACCTAATTGCGTTGTTGCTAACTTTAAGTAACTTAGCTGGTGTAACTGATCTAAATCTCGTTTTAATTCTTTGCCTACTTGTGTGCCAGCAAAGCTTTTAGAATAAATTGTTTTATGAGTTCTGGGGACATCATCTTGCTTAGTTTTAAAGTAGGCAGCGCTGACCAGCCAGTCATTGCTTAATGTCTGTAGCCACTTTATATCTATATTGTATTCATCATAACCAGTGTTAGGTTGCTCATTTGTATTATCTCCTGCTATTAAATCACCGAATTTTTTTCCTGTAGCACCAATAGATAATATGGTGTGATCACTTATTTTGGCATCATAAGAGGCTCTAATTTGGTTAGACTGCTCAGCCGTTGAACCTCGATAAAAAAGCCTTACTGGTTGCTCACTATTAATATCGTTAATAGTTTGCAGGCGAGTAACAGCATTCACAGTACCACCAATAGCATCAGAACCATAAGCAACTGAAATTGAGCCTTTTACTACTTCAAAACGGGAAATAGATTGAGGATCAATAGTGTTCCAATACTGGTTAGGGCCTTCTCTAAATGTTGAGTTATTCAATCGGATTCCATCAATTAAAAACAAATTACGAAAGCCAGTAAAGCCTCGGATGTAGGGAGAACCTTGACCATGAGCTGTCTTTTGCAATGTAACGCCTGACAAGCTGCCTATGGCATCTACAGTAGTACGAAAGCCTTGTTTGAAAAGTTGATCGTCATAAATAATATCTGTGCTATAAGCGCTTTGTAGCTCTGTTACGGCTAATCTGTCTGCGGTAATAACAATTATCTCGTCAACGGCGCTAGCAAAAGGAGAAAAAATTAATAAACAAAGTGAGTTTCTTATATTTTTCATTTTGATAAACCCATTTTATTTTTATATTGGTATTGTATAAAAAAACCTCAATATAATTCTAGCTTTGATTAAATCTATTTCAAGTTTTAGCGCTGTTCATTAATATTTATTAGCTAGGATAGTAAGAGGAAAGCTATTGTTTTGATATTTAGCTTGTTTGTTGTTCTTCAGTAAACAGTAAATAAACTCTTTATTCATTCAATGCCGATGGCTATTTAGAGTTATATGTCAGTGATTTGGTGAGTAGAAAAACACCTCAGTTGGCTAATCGTGAGTTAGATTAAATGGTGAGAAATTGCTTTTTCGTTATATTTTAAGCGTCGATTTATGGTTGTGATGAACGCAGAAGATAAAGGTTTTCATAGTTACCTAAAGCTCAGCCTAGATATTTGATTTGAAAATATTAAAATGGATCTTTTAATATTTTATCTATAACCCACTTACCACCATCTACTTGTATTAAAGAGAGGCGCTTAACATTTTTTAAGCGTTCTTCTTGGTAATAACCATCAAAGTATAAAGTAATTACTGCTTTGTTTTTAAACTGCTCTCTCAGCTTTACACCGCTATCGTCAGGTTTCATCTCAACTTTGTCATAAGACATATTAAAAAGGTGGCGTGCAACGGCACTAGGAGATTTGTAGTGCAATATTAACCGAGCTAGTTTTGGTGCACATACTGAGGCGGCTTTTTTAGTGTTTCTTTCGTTATATAAAGCATCAAAAAAAGCGACGGCAACAAGCTCAGGATTGTCTATCTTAGTAATTTCTTTTTTATCAGCACCACAAGCGCTAAGAAAGAGAGTTAAAAATATAACAATAGACGTTAATTTATACATAAGCAGTGCCAGTGAAAATTTATTAAGTATAGGATTATTAAGCATAACGCAAATTGAAAGATAACAACAATCCTTAAACTAAAAAATTTTAGCACAATATAAAAAGCAACAAAAAAGGCGCCGAAGCACCTTTAAAAACAAAAATCACAAGGTGATTTATTGCACTAATTCTTTATCAGAAAAGCTGTCACTAAATAATGCACTTGATAAGTAACGCTCAGCAGAGCTTGGTAAAATTACCACGATAGTTTTACCTGAGTTTTCAGGTAACTCAGCAAGGCGTTTAGCTGCAATTACAGCAGCGCCGGATGAAATTCCAGCTAGAATACCTTCTTCTTTCATTAAACGGTGTGACATTGCCATAGAATCATCATTTGAGACTAGTTCAACGGCGTCAACCATTGCAAGATCTAAGTTGCCAGGAATAAAGCCGGCACCAATACCTTGGATTTTATGAGGGCCAGGGGTTAATGGTTCACCTGCCATTTGTTGACTGATAACAGGAGAGTCTGTTGGTTCTACCGCAACAACAGTAACCGCTTTACCTTGAGTTAGTTTAAGGAAGCGGCTAGTACCTGTAATAGTGCCACCCGTACCTACACCAGCAACAAAAATATCAATATTGCCATCGGTGTCACGCCAAATTTCAGGGCCGGTGGTTTTTTCATGAATTAGTGGGTTTGCAGGGTTATCAAACTGTCCAAGCAATACATATTTTTCAGGGTTTGAATCTTTAATTTCTTGCGCTTTAGCAATGGCGCCATTCATACCTTTTGCACCATCAGTTAGTTCTACTTTTGCACCCAATGCCGTAAGTAACTTACGACGCTCTAAGCTCATCGTGCTAGGCATAGTTAGCGTGATAGGGTAACCGCGAGCAGCAGCCACAAAAGCTAAGGCAATACCTGTGTTACCACTGGTAGGCTCAACAATTTCTTTGCCTGCACCGAGTAAACCTTTTTCTTCAGCATCCCACACCATGCTGGCACCAATTCTACACTTAACACTAAAGCTAGGATTTCTTGCTTCTACTTTCGCTAAAACAGTGGCTGTGGGTGTACCGTCACTGTTTTTACTAGCAATAACACGGTTAAGTTTTACTAATGGGGTGTTACCAATAGCGGTTGAATTATCTTCAAATATATTCGACATGGTTAAATCCTATGGGCTATTTTAAGTTTACTTATTATATACCTGTTAAGATTAGTCTCTTACGGTAGAAAAAGAAGTGATATTTTGTTATAACTTATATGCTTTTATGGAATAGATAACTACTTTTCTAGTACATTAATTACTTTATAGACAAAAAAATAGGTTTTGAAAATAACTATGAGCTCATTTAAAGGTACAACTAACTACATCGCATCAAGCGAATTACAATTAGCGGTTAATGCCGCTATCGCATTAGAACGTCCATTATTAATAAAGGGCGAACCAGGCACAGGAAAAACGATGCTGGCAGAAGAGCTAGCAGCAAGTTTAGCAGTTGAGCTTATTCCTTGGCATATAAAGTCTACCACCAAGGCACAGCAGGGCTTATACGAATATGATGCCGTGTCACGTCTTAGAGATAGCCAATTAGGCGACGAGAAAGTAAAAGATATTGCTAACTATATTATTAAGGGAAAATTATGGCATGCGTTTACCGCGGATAAACGACCTGTGCTATTAATTGATGAAATAGATAAAGCCGATATTGAATTCCCCAATGATTTGTTATTAGAATTAGATAAAATGGAGTTTTTTGTTTATGAAACTCAAGAAAAGGTAGTTGCTAAACAACGCCCAATAATTATTATCACTTCAAATAACGAAAAAGAATTACCTGACGCCTTTTTACGTCGTTGCTTTTTCCATTACATAAACTTTCCTGAAAGAGCTGAAATGCAAGCGATTGTTGATGTGCATTTTCCTAATATTAAGAAAAAATTACTCGATGAGGCGTTTGCACTGTTTTTTGATTTACGTGATCTGCCCGGTTTAAAGAAAAAACCTTCTACTTCTGAGCTTATTGACTGGTTAAAACTATTACTAGCAGAAGATATTTCTCCAGAAGTATTACATGAAACCAGACAAAAGAAAGCTATTCCTCCTTTGCATGGCGCATTATTGAAAAATGAACAGGATGTACATTTGTTTGAAAAACTAGCCTTTATCCATCAAGGTCGTCGCTAGTTTAGGGGAATATCATTTATGTTAATTGATTTTTTTACTAAAGTTCGCGACTACAAAGTGCCTTGCACCTTGCGTGAGTTGTTAGATTTAATTCGTGCTTTAGAGCAAAACGTTGTTTTTGCTAATATTGATGATTTTTATGCGTTGAGTCGCACAGTATTAGTTAAAGATGAGGCACACTTTGATAAATTTGATCGGGCTTTTGCTGATTACTTTAAAGGTGTGTCTAGTCTTGAATTAGACTTGTCTGAAATTCCAGCAGACTGGTTGAAAAAGCATTTCGAGAAACAACTCAGTGCGGAAGAAAAAGCAAAGATAGCGGCGCTTGGTGGCCTAGATAAGTTGATGGAAACGTTAGCTGAACGTTTGAAAGAGCAGGAAAAACGTCATCAAGGAGGCAATAAATGGATAGGCACTGGCGGTACCTCTCCTTTTGGTGCTCATGGTTATAACCCAGAAGGCGTACGAATAGGGCAAGATAGTTCAAGGCATAGAAAAGCGACTAAAGTTTGGGATAAACGACAGTTTAAAAACCTAGACGCGAATGTTGAACTTGGCACTCGTAACATGAAAGTTGCCTTACGTAAATTACGTCAATTTGCTCGTACTGGTACTAGTGAAGAATTAGCGCTTAATGAGACTATTGCCGCAACGGCTCGTAATGCCGGTTATCTTGATATTAAAATGAAGCCGCAACGTCATAATGCGATAAAAGTGTTAATGTTTTTTGATATCGGTGGCTCGATGGATGATCATATTAAGGTTTGTGAACAGCTATTCTCAGCTATTCATGGTGAGTTTAAGCATCTTGAATTTTTCTATTTTCATAATTGTCTCTATGAAACCGTATGGAAAGATAATGCTCGTCGTCAGAGTGAAAAAATAGACTTATTGCAGGTATTACATACCTACAGCCGAGATTATAAAATTATCTTTGTTGGCGATGCCACCATGGGACCTTATGAAATTACCTATCCAGGGGGCAGTGTTGAGCACTGGAATGAAGAAGCGGGTAGTGTGTGGATGCAAAGGTTAACGGATCATTTTGATAATGTTATTTGGTTGAACCCACAAGATGAGCCTCATTGGAGCTATTATGATTCTATTAATATTATGAATCAGCTGGTAGATAAAAAAATGTACCCATTGACGATAGCGGGTTTAGGGAAGGGTATTAAAGCACTGCTTTAGTTGCCCGTGGTAAACTGTAGTGCACTACACAGAGAATAATATATTCTCTGTGTAGTCTCGAAGAGTCCTCTGTGGCGCATCGCGGCTCGGTGGTGAATAGTTACAATTTTTTTAGAATTATAGCCAAACGGTTTATGGCGCCCAAGCGTAACTGACTTTGGTGAAAAAAGTCCGTTCTTCCCGTGACAAATCATTAAGATCATCATCTTGGTAGCTACTATCAGAATACCCTAAGAAAAATACCGTTTGTGGTGTTAATTTATAGGCGTAGATTAACTGCGTCGATAAACTTTTATTAACAGTTGATACATACACAAAAGGGTTATTATCAGGATTACGGTCAATATCGCTATAAACAAGGTTCAACTTCAAGTAACTATAAACATCAAATTGGTATGATAACCTTAGCTCAGAAAGTTTAGCAATATAGACATTATCTTTAATGCCTTGTTCATTGTCGGCATCAAGTTTGCTGTAGGTTTGGTAAAAATCAAACTCGAGATGATTAGTGATATTGATAGTAATATTAGCGGCGACTTCAATTAAATCACCTAAGCGATCATTTCTATAATCTATTTTATCACCCGCAGTCACTTCAAGTGACAGGTAAGTACGGTTGGTTGGTTTTATATCACTATAAATAATGACTTGGTTTTCTTCAAATCGGCTGGTGTTGCCATTTATCGCCAGTTTAGATTCATCATGACGTAATCCCAGCTTTTCACCGTGCACTAGCTTTGCCTCAAAAAATGACTGCATTGGGCCGTCAATATCAACAGTCGCCTCTAAGGTTCTTTCGATTAATTCATTATTTTGGTTGTGAATAATTTGCCATTGTCCTGCCACGTTAGCTGTTTGCCAAAGGCTGTCTTGTTCAGAATAAAAAGCACGTTTTACTGATACCGTTTCTTCTTTAATATCAGCTTTGGGCATAAAACCTAAATCAGCACGAAAGTCAGCACCAATATTTTGATGGTTAAGCTCTATTTGCCAATATTCAGAGTCATGTTTGAAGTTTAATTTATAGGCTTGATCGCTAAAGCTATCGTGATTTTCATCGAACGTTTTTGTCCGGTGCACTTGTTCGGTAAAGCCGCAGTTGCCAAAGGTGCAGTCAGTATTTTCACGGGCACTACAGTCATCACTTAAACAAAAGTTTTTAAATAGATCATCAGGATATTGGGTATCAGAGCTTAAAATTTGTGCTCTGAAGGTGTCTGACTCAGTTAATCGATATTGGCCATCAAAGCCAGCTAAATAATTGTGATAATTGTTGGCGGTTCTTAACGTGGATATTGCGCCGAGTGATATGTCATCATTATAATCGTAGCGATATCTCAGTGCGGTTGAATGGCTTTCTTCGTCTAATGACGCTATGTCTGAACCTAAATTGCCCGGCACTAAAAAGTTAGTTTCAGTATCATTAGTCACGAAAAAACCATAACTGTGCTGATCAGTACGACCCGTTAATTTAACACCGTAATCAGGATCGGCAATATTACGGGTATAAACTAAATTATAATCACTACTAAAGTAATCGCTGTTGTCGAGGAAAAAAGCACGTTTTTCATCGTAAAACAATGAGAAGGTGGTATTAATGCTAAGCTGGCCGCTATCACTTTCTACCGCAGAAAAATCAGGGTTTAACGTGGCATTTAATAGGTTGTTGGTATTGATGCCCCAACGTAAGTCTAAACCCGCTTCAACATCATCTTCGCTATGCCAGTCATCATTACTGTTATAAATATCACGGGTTTCATTTTTGCTAGCGGTTAGGGAAGGGGTTAGCCTAACATTTTGACCTATTTGAGCATTTTTAAAGCCAATGGCTTCGGGGTACTGGCATAACCAGCAAGGGTTATCTCTATTTAACGGCACATGAGAAATGCGTAAAGTGGTATCTCTGGGGTAAATGCGTACTAATTCTATTGCCCATTTTTTCTCGCCATTATTCTCTTTAAAATTAAGAATATTATAAGGAATAGCCATTTCTACTTGATAGCCTTGCGGCGTTACTTTGCCATAAGCAAACCAGTTTCCATCCCAAAGCGTATTAGCTTTACCCGTTATTTCATTAAAGGTAGCATCATTTTGCACGCCATAAGGGTTAACAAAAAACTCGTAATTTTGTCGGCGGTTATTATTGGTATCAAGCTTTATACCCACCACGTCATCAGACCATTTGGTGTCTCTGTCACCTAAAAAACCTTGAATTTTGCTTGGCTCTGGATCGTAAGCAATAAAAGCAACATAAATAAACTCACCATTTTCTATAAGTTTGGCCGTTGTTTTTACTGGGCTTGGTAAGTTATTCCATGGGCTATTAACCAGATCAAGCTCTACGGATAATGCATCATCCCAAAGGCTCTCGTTTAACTCACCATCAATGGTAATTGCACCTTGATGATAGGGAATATTTAAAGCTTGTAGTTCAGTAGTTTGGTTTGCTGTGGCCACATTGATTGCTTGCGCTGCTGAAATGGGTGATATCAGTAAAAAAGCAACAAAAAGCACAAATAAGTTATTACAACTTAGCTTTTGCATACATCATCCGTAAATTTATGGTTGTTATAATCGCTTTGTACTTTGAAACTTTTTTTGGTGTTTTCAATCGCTATTTTTTAAAGAATAGCTTGTACAAGTTTTGAGATGAATTGTTACAAATTTCAGTCGTTAACACAATATTTACTTTTATAACAAAGTATCAAATAGAGTAAATATCGAGTTATTTTATCCGTGCATGTGCATGTGCATGTGCAAGTTCATCAATGCGCTGCGGATATCTTGCGTTAGTTTGTTAAAGTCAATGTCTATCACGACTATCAGTAAATTATGAGGTATTTTTACTAAAATGTTATTTTGTCACTGATTTAGTTGAAGTCTTGGGCTAACGGGGTCATATTAGCGAGTATATTTTTGATGAGTTTTTCAGATGCCATTTTCTATTCTTGATATTATTGCTTTATTGACTTTTTTACTGTCTTGGTCAGGCTACACATGGTTTGCCCGAAAAAAAGCTAAAACGACCAATTGTATTGCCCGCTGCTTACATCAACACCGAATTCATTGGATGTATGAAACTATCACGCGAGAAGTGAGGGTTGGAGAAGCGGCATTACTCGCTAATTTAGAGCGAAACATTGCTTTTTTTGCTTCCAGTACCTTATTAATTTTGGCGGGTTTATTAACGCTTTTTGCACAAGTAGATACCTTGGAAAGTGTTGTCGCGTCATTGCCTTATGCAGATAACCCTAGCCACTTAGCTATTCAGTTAAAACTAGCTTTACTCGTTATTATTTTTGTTTTGTCTTTTTTCCAGTTTACTTGGTCAATGCGTCAATATGGCTTTGTTAATGTCATGGTAGGCGCAGCACCCATTGATAAATCAGGGTTAAATGATAATTTAAAAGCGTATGCGAAGCAGATGGCGACGGTACAAGATCAAGCGGCTCACTCTTATAATTATGGCTTACGTTCTTATTACTTTGCCTTAGCGGCTATATGTTGGTTTTTGCATCCCTTGTTGTTTATGGTGATGAGTCTTTGGGTCGTTTATACGCTATTTGGGCGTGAGTTTAGCTCCAAAGCGGTGAAAGCTATTACGGCAGGGCAATATTACTTACAGCTGGAAAGAGATAGCAAGAACAACGAAAATGGATAAAGGTAAAACGAGCAAGCAAAATGCTTATCAGCAATATTCGATACAAGATTTTGACAGCTACGATTGTTTGAAGCTGTCAAAGCGGTTTTATTTGGCGTTATTGTTTATTTTACGCGGTTATATTGTTTGGTTAATGTCAGTGACTAACATGCGTGATAGAGTCGGCTTTATTCAATGGATTTATCCTGAAACAGCATTATTTTATTTAAGCTTATTTTCAGGCTTGCTCGGCCTGTTTGTTTTATTGGTCATTAGTTTACGTCGACCCGATGCACGTCAATGGATACAATGGAGTTGGCCGTATAGTCGAGTGTTCATAGTGCTGGCACTGTTATTCGATTTATTGACGCACACGCTAGGGTATTTTTATTGGCAATTATCATCAATACCTTGGCTTATTAGCCAAACTTTTATCACCGTTCTGCTCATTGTAATATGTTATAGCAGCGAACGGCTCAACTTAAATTTAAAAGAATTCCCACAAAAACTGCCTGAAAAGTAAAAGATGAGTGCCTTTTTTAAGCAACATTTATTAAGGCTAAAGCATAGTGAATGAAACGGTTAACCACACAATGAACCTAGAAAATAATTTAGCAAGTAAGCAAGATCAACGACTGATCATTCTTGATACCGAAACTACCGGTATTAACCCTAGAGAAGGACATCGTATTGTCGAAATTGGTTGTGTTGAAATGATCAATCGCCAGTTAACGGGCAGAACTTATCACGCTTACATCAAGCCATTAGATCAACGCGGTCAAGTATTGCAAATGGATCAAGAGGTTATCAATATTCACGGCTTGACCAACGATTTTTTAAACGACAAACCCATATTTTCTCAAGTCGTTGGTGAATTTATTGACTTTATCCGTGGCGCTGAACTGGTTATTCATAATGCTAAGTTTGATGTTGGCTTTATGGATCATGAGTTTTCATTAGAAAATTTTGCTAATCGTGCTGGGCAGCAGATGCCAATGACAGCCGATATTTGCACGGTAACCGATACGTTAAAAGTGTCGAAAGATGAATTTGGTTCACCAAAAACCTTAGATTACTTAGCTCGTTTTTACAAAGTAGATGGTTTAATAGACCGTACTTATCATGGTGCATTAATTGATGCTCAGCTGCTTGCTTTCGTCTATATTGAAATGACACGTAAGCAATCAACATTAAACTTATCTGTTGGCGACCATAGTAGCGGTGATGCTAATGCGATTAGACGTGTCAATGCAGCGCGAGAAAAATTAAAGGTTATTGTAGCTTCTGCCGATGAAGTAACAGCCCATCAAGAAAGGTTATCAATTGTTAAACAAAAAGGGGGAGAGCCACTTTGGACACTACCAAGTTAATTGCCTTAAGTCTTTTTTTCAGTACTGTGTTTATTAGCTTATCCCCTTTTGCAGCACAAAGCCCTGCCAATAGCAGTTTTAAACGCACTGAGGTTAACTATCAAACGGATAATGTGACTAATCAAATACCCTATTTCGATAATAGATTTCGTATTGATGCCGAGCTTGATGAAATAACACTACTTTTTTATCGTGTTCGTGGTAGTCAGCCTATTATTTTAGTGCGTCCAGATGGCAGTAAACTCAGGGTCAATAATATTGATCACGACGAAGTACAGTGGCACGATGACAGTACCTTTGACATGATCAAAATTAAAAAACCCATGCCGGGGCCATGGCAGGCAATTGGAAATATTTTACCTGATAGCCACATATTAGTGGTGTCAGATGTCAAAATAGCCGTGGCTCCTTTACCTGAAATAGTCCTTGAAGGAGAAACATTAAAAGTCAGCGGCAAGCTATTTAATGATGGTGATAGCATTGATACGCCGAATTTTCGTAATGTGGTAAAGCTTGATGTGCACTTTTATAGCACTAATAACTCTATGTACGACAATTTTGGTGCAGATGGCATGAAAGTGACGTCATTTCATGATGATGGCAAAAAGCTCGATGAGTATGCCGCTGATGGTGTTTTTACCGGTGAATTTGAACTAAATTTCGCCGCTGGTGAATGGCAACCGGTTTATTTAGTGAAACTACCTATGGCAACGCGCGAGTTACGCCAAAAACCGATAATTTTACATAAAACGCCAATCACCATTTCGGTTGAAACCTCTGAATTAGAAGACACTCCTCATAGTATGCTCTTAACGATAGACCCAACTTATGTGATGCCAGACAGCTTAGTATTTCAAGGTAAAATTACCTTTCCGGATAAACAAGTTGAGCCTTTTTCAATAATGGATGATCAAAAAGGGCTAACACGAGTTAAAGATATTCGTTACACAGAGGGAGGAGTACACCGCATTAATGTCAGTGCTTTTGGTAAAACAACAACAGGTCGAGAGTTTCGTTTAGTGGTGCCTGAATTTAGTTTTAATGTGAAAGCAAACGGTAATCAATTAATGCCTACATTTGATGAAAATGGTGTCGCGCAGATTGTTGCTGTTGATAGCGCTGAAAAAATGTTAGCAGCTAAAGACGAAGAGCTTAGGCAAGCAAAAGCCGCTCAACAACAAGCAGCAGAAGAAAAAAATACCCAGGCTATTATTTTAATTGCCGCAGGTAATGGCGTGATAATTATAATCGCCTTAATTTTGTTTGTTGTGATGCGTAAAAGAAAAGTGAAATAGTGATGGTGATTAAATACGATTGTTAGTCTTGGCTGAGCTTAGGTAAAATTATCTCGTATCTGATGCCAATGGGAGAGTCTAATAACCTTATGCGCCCTTGAAAGTTATGAGTAATTAAATTATTGATGATATTTAGCCCTAACCCTAAGCTATCTTGATTACGGTTTGAGGTAAAAAAAGGTTCAAATATTCTACTTGGCTCTGTTGTTGAAATACCACAACCATTATCTTGGTAATTAATAACAACATCATTATCATCCTCAATAATATTAATATGAATCATGCCAGAGTCAATTGCCTTGAAGCCATGAATTATTGAGTTTTCAATGAGGTTGAAAAATATTTGCCACAAAGCTTCTTTTGTACCAAAAAAATTAAAGTTATTACATTGAATAAGGCATTGATGATTATTTAATAACGGTGAAAGAGCCTTTTTCGTCTCCTTTAAGAAGATGGGCATAGAAAATAATGAACGCCCCCTTGCGCTCTCAAAAGAATTTATATTTTTAAAGCGCTGCAATAAAATATCGACTTTATTTAGACTCTGCTTACTCAACTCTATGACTTCTTTAAGTTCATCAACACTGTCGATAAAGCTCTGTCGAGATATATTACCCGCGGAAACTTTTTTTCTTATTTGTTCCATTTTATCTTTAGCAACACTGGTTGCTGTTATCGCAGTGCCAATAGGCGTACTTATTTCATGAGAAAAACCACAAAGTAAGCTATTGGTGGTCTGCATTTTTTCTGCTTCAATATCTAGATTATATTGTTTGCTTTGTTCTTTAAGAGATGTTTCTAGTGCTAAGTTTACTTTTTCAAGTTCAGTGTTTCGTTCGTTAACGGTTTGCTTTAAAAGGGTATTGGCATCTAAGAGTTTTGAACGGTTAGAATTATTTTCAAAAACAACCGCGGCTAAATTGGCACTTAACTCAATAAACTTTAGGTCTTCCTTACTTGGTTTTTGTGGTGTTTTGTAGTACATAGCAAAAGTACCAAAAACAATACCATCAGCACCCATAATAGGCTCTGACCAGCAAGACTGAACCCCAGCTTCAAGTGCCAAGCCTTTATATTGAGCCCAATAGGGGTGAGAGTTTATATTTTCAACGATGACACGTTTTTTAATAAAGGCGGCTGTACCACAAGAACCAACACCTGCACCAATAGCAACGCCATCTAATGCTTGGCAATAAAACTCAGGTAGAGAAACGGAAGCGATGGGGTGTAAGGTTTTGTTATTATTATCTAATCGCAAAATTGAACAAAGCATTTCAGGGTTATAAACTTGTGCTTTTTGACAAAGCGTGTTGAGAATTAATGTTAAATCTTCATTTCTAGCGACCATACGTAAAACATGGTTACGCCCCTCCTCAAGCTCATTAGATAACTGCCAATATTTAATATCTTTTGCCATATTCATACAGAGAACACCTTTTTATCACTGATATGTTAATTAGACGCTTATTGGTTATATATTGCAAATTCAGTTCGAAGGAAAACGAGTAAAAATAGCAGATTGAGTATGAGTAATAATACTGCATTATGCAAAACTATCACTTAGCCGTGCTTGCAGACAAACTAGCTTGGTTCATCTCACGTATATTAATTTTTTTCTATTTTATACTGTTATTTAAAGTGTTGATTTTTAATTGCTTTTAATTTAAATATAAATAATTCGTTAAATTGACACTTGTGTCAGGTTTTTAATCTGCTATATTAATTTCATTGAAAATTGTTAGTTATCCAACTAAACAAGAGTACGACGGAATAAATTATGATAAATAGTACGGTGCGTTTTTTATTAAACAATGACCTTGTGACCATAGAAAGCATTGATCCGAATTTGACGGTTCTGCAATATTTACGCGAAATACAATTTAAGTCTGGCACCAAAGAAGGTTGTGCTTCAGGTGACTGTGGTGCTTGTACTGTGGTGCTTGCCGAGCTTGATAAGGAAAATGTAGGCCAACTTAATTATCAATCAATCAATGCGTGTATTACCTTTGTTGGTCACTTACATGGCAAGCAATTAATCACCGTTGAAGACTTAAAAGACGGCGCTAAGTTACATCATGCCCAACAAACACTTGTTGATAATCATGGTACGCAGTGTGGCTTTTGTACACCGGGCTTTGTTATGTCGTCTTTTGCTTTACACAAACATAATCAAACGCCAAGTAGGGCAGAGGTACTTGAAGCGTTAGCGGGTAATTTATGCCGCTGTACCGGTTATCGCTCAATTATTGCCGCAGCGATTACCTCGAGTAAAAGCTGTGCAGATGACTCGTTTGCCAAGCACTACCAACAAACGGTCGAAACACTTACTGAACTGCAACAATTACCTACGCCGAGTTTAGTGGCTAATGGTCATCACTACGTTGCCCCTAGCAATATCGATGACTTAGCTATTGAGTTAGTCAATGAACCTAACTCAATATTGGTGGCAGGTGGTACCGATTTAGCCTTATCAGTGACGCAAAACTTAGCCGTAATAGATAAATTGGTTTATGTGGGTAACGTGGCAGAGTTAACTAACCTTGAAGAAACCGAGTCTGAAATCATTATTGGTGCTGCACTACCGTATAGTCAATTTATTGATACTTTGCATCATTATTATCCTGACTTAGGCGCCATGATTGAGCGTATTGGCTCAAAACAAGTACGCAATACCGGCACTTTAGGTGGCAATATTGGTAACGCTTCACCCATTGGTGATATGCCGCCAGCGCTTATTGCCCTTGGTGCAACAATGACCTTGCATGTTAATGGCAGCGAACGCACCATTTTAGTCGAAGACTATTTTGTTGATTACAAAAAAACAGTACTTAAACCGTCAGAATTTATTAAGTCAGTACAAATTCCTAAACCAACGGCGGGTCAAACGTTAAAACTTTATAAAATATCCAAACGTATCGATGATGATATCTCGGCGGTATTAGCGGCATTTTTTATCGAATGTAACGTTGAACAAAATGTCGAACAAAATGTCGAGGGTAATATAGAGGGTCATAAGCAAAAAATTACCAATGTTCGTCTGGCGTTTGGTGGTATGGCGGCTATTCCTAAACGCGCACCTGCGGCTGAAGCTGTGCTGCAAGGTAATAGCTTAACTAAGGAAGCCGTTGCCAAGGCAAAAGCCGCGTTAACAACCGATTTTCAACCACTGTCTGATGTGCGTGCTTCAGACAAATACCGTATGAAAGTGGCGCAAAACCTGATTGAAAAATGTTATTTAGAGTTAGAGCTAGAGCTGCAAAGCGCCAATTCAAGAAAAATCATAGCAACACGAGTGGTAAATTATGCGTAGCCTCATAAATGTAGAAAAATCCAATATAAATAAAGCCGATATAAAAACAGCAAACACAAACAGTGATAAAAGCATTGCTAACGGACAAGATAATGTCGGTTTAGGTGGTGTCGGTCGCTCTAAAAAACATGAAAGTGCTGACAAACAAGTGGCAGGTGAAGCGATTTATGTGGATGACCGTCCGGGACTACGTGGTGAATTACATGCGGCGGTAGGTCAGTCTACTCATGCACACGCGAAGATTCTTGCTATAGACTTATCAGCAGTTAAAGCAGCAGAGGGGGTGATAGCAGTAATTACCGTTGCAGACGTGCCAGGTCACACAGATATTGGCCCGGTATTTCCCGGTGACCCAATACTTGCTATTGGTAAAGTCGAGTATGTTGGTCAACCTATTTTTGCCGTGGCCGCAACAAGTTATGACCTTGCTCGTAAAGCGGTGAAATTAGCAAAAATTGACTATCAAGAGCTTGAAGCTGTGCTAACGGTGAAAGATGCTTTAGCTAAACAACATTTTGTTCGTCCGCCGTTTACCATGAAGCGTGGTGACTCTGACTCGGCTATTGCCGGCGCTGAGCACCAATTATCAGGTGAAATTGTTGTCGGCGGTCAAGAGCATCTATATTTGGAAGGCCAAGTATCAACGGCTGTGCCAACCGAAGATGGTGGTATGGAAATTTATACTTCATCGCAACATCCCAGTGAAGTGCAAAAGTTAGTGGCAGAAGTATTAGCTATTCCACTAAACAAAGTATTGGTGGATATGCGCCGTATGGGTGGTGGTTTTGGGGGTAAAGAAACCCAAGCGGCACCGTGGGCATGTCTTGCCGCCTTACTTGCCAATGAAACCAAACGTCCTGTTAAATTTAAGCTAGCGCGTATGGACGATATGATCATGACGGGTAAACGTCATCCCTTTGAAAATAACTATAGCGTTGGTTTTGACAGCAAGGGGCAAATCAAAGGTATTAATATTGAAGTGAATGGCAACTGTGGTTACTCACCCGATTTATCTGATGCCATTGTCGATAGAGCCATGTTCCACTCTGATAACGGCTACTTTTTAGATCAAGCAACAGTTACCGGTAATCGTTGTAAGCTTAATACCGTTTCTCATACCGCTTACCGTGGTTTTGGTGGTCCTCAGGGCATGATGACTATCGAATTAGTGATGGATGAAATAGCCCGTCATTTAGGAAAAGATCCGTTAGCCATTCGAAAAATTAATTTATACGGTAAAAATGAGCGTAACGTTACTCACTACCACCAGACAGTTGAGCATAACAATTTAGCTGAAATTATAGCAACACTCGAACAAAGCTCTGATTACCAAGCTCGCCGTCAAGCGATAACTGAGTTTAATGCTAACAACCCGATACTGAAAAAGGGTATTGCCTTAACGCCGGTTAAATTTGGTATCTCATTTACCGTGCAACATTTAAACCAAGCAGGTGCGCTTGTTCATATTTATACCGACGGCACTATTCACTTAAGCCATGGTGGCAGTGAAATGGGTCAAGGCTTGAATACTAAAGTGGCACAAATTGTTGCACAAGAGTTCCAAGTGGATGTTGATACCGTTGCTATTTCCTCAGCACGTACCGATAAGGTACCAAACTCGTCACCAACAGCAGCATCTTCGGGTACTGACTTAAATGGTAAAGCGGCAGAAGCGGCAGCTAAAACCATCAAACAGCGTTTAATTGATTTTGCTTGTGAACAATACCAAGTAACAGTAGAGCAAGTTAAATTTGAAAACAGTCACATTATTGTTGGCAAACAGACATTCAGTTTTGCTGAGTTTTCTCAAATCGCTTATATGGCGCGTGTTTCTTTATCTGCTACCGGCTTTTATAAAACACCTAAGATTCACTTTGACCGAGCTACGGGGCAAGGACGCCCATTCTTTTACTACGCAACAGGTGCGGCGGTATCTGAAGTGTTAATTGATACCTTAACCGGTGAATACAAAACCTTACGCACTGATATTTTACAAGATGTGGGTCATTCAATTAACCCTGCGATTGATATTGGTCAAATCGAAGGCGCTTTTATTCAAGGCATGGGCTGGCTAACCACTGAAGAATTGGTTTGGAATGAGCAAGGCCGTTTACTTTCAAATAACCCAGCGACTTACAAGATTCCAGCGATAAACGATGCCCCTGAAGATTTTCGTGTCGCCTTAGTACCCGATGCACCAAATCGTGAACACACCATTTATAATTCTAAAGCCGTTGGTGAACCGCCGTTTATGCTAGGTATATCGGTTTGGTCTGCATTGAAGGATGCTATTTCGAGTATTTCTGATTACAAAAAAAGTCCGGTACTAAATACACCCGCAACGCCAGAACGAGTGCTTTGGGCGGTTGAAGCGATAAAAGCAAGCTCATAAGGTTTAGGAGAGCAGTATGAACATGACGACGAACTGGAACAGCGCCGCTTATCAATTAAGCAAACAAGGCCAAGCTTATGTTTTAGTGACCTTGGTGGGTGTTTCGGGTTCAACGCCTAGAAATAGCGGCACTAAAATGGTGATCTGCAAAAATGAAATTTTTGACACTATTGGTGGTGGTCATCTTGAACATAAAGCGATTAAACACGCACAAAAAATGCTAGCGGCAGGTAAAGATGGTCAACACTTAGAACACTTTCAATTGGGGGCTAACCTAGGGCAATGCTGTGGTGGTAATGCCAGCGTCTTGTTTGAATGTTTTGCCGCGGTTGGCGTCAATATTATGCTCTTTGGTGCCGGTCATGTGGGTAAGGCGTTACTGCCTATTTTAACGCAGCTGCCTTGCCAAATAACCTGGGTAGATAGTCGCGCAACACAATTCCCAGACAATATTGCTCATTATCATAATGTTCATAAAGTGGTCAGTGAAGAACCTATGCTTGAAGTAGCAAGTATGCCTAAAAATAGTTACTTTGTAGTGATGACTCATAATCACCAAATGGACTTTGACATCTCACAAGCCATTTTAAAACGTGGCGATTTTAGTTATTTAGGACTTATTGCCTCTGACACTAAGTGGCGTCGTTTTCAACAACGTTATAAACATAGAGATATTGATCCGCAACAAGTTGCTCGTATGAATTGCCCAATAGGGCTTGAGCAAGTTGGCGGTAAGTTACCGATGGAAGTGGCGGTGTCTGTGGCAGCAGAAATCATTAAGTATTATCAATATGAAAAGCAAGATGAAAAGCAAGCTGAGCAACAAGCTGGGAACAAACGACAAGCAGGGCAGAAGCAAGATATTGAACAGTTTGAAAATAGCCCTAAGACCAAAGCTCGCCCAACATCACAGCAGGGCATACCTGGGCACGAATTTAAGCAATTACTTAGCACTGAAGAATCGTAAATTACTCGCTCAGGCAATTTTTCAGCTTTTTTTTTCAGCTTTTTTTTAAGAAATAACAGGAGCAGCAAAGTGTCTCATTTTGCCCTACAAAGTAAAAACGTCATCATCAGCCACAAAAATGGCCTCAGTGAAATGATACCTGCTTGTGTGGAAGTTAAAAATGAACTTATCCATGCCATTCACCCCTTTGGGCAAACATTGTCATGTGAAGTGCTTGACTATGGCGAGCAGGTGATTATGCCGGGCTTAGTTGATTCTCACGTGCACATCAATGAACCGGGTCGCACCGAATGGGAAGGTTTTAATACCGCTACGCAAGCGGCGGCAGCAGGTGGTATTACTGCCTTAGTTGATATGCCGTTAAATTGCATTCCCGTCACCACCACCAAAGCGGCGTTTCAAGAAAAACTTGACTCTGTTACTGACAAATTATGGGTAGATTGCGGTTTTTGGGGCGGAGTGATCCCACAAAATATTGATGACTTAGACGAGTTACTCAATGCTGGCGTTTTAGGGGTTAAGTCATTCTTGATTGATTCTGGTATTAAAGAATTTCCTGCTGTTGAAGCTCAAGATATGCGTGCTGCCATGCCTATTCTCGCCAAACATGATGTACCGTATCTTATTCATGCGGAGCTTGATTGTGGCCATTTTGATGATGTTGAAATTACCAAAAAATATAACAGCTTTTTAGCGTCACGCCCGAAAAAGTGGGAAAACGATGCCATTTCATTAATGGTTGATATGGCGCGTGAGTCAAAAGCAAAGGGTGATAACTGTAAAGTTCATATTGTGCATTTATCTTCAGATGAAGCGTTAGCAACCATCGCCGAGGCAAAACGTGAAGGCTTACGCTTTACCGCTGAAACTTGCCCTCATTACTTAACGCTTGCTGCTGAAAGCATTCCTGATGGTAAAACTTTATTCAAATGCTGTCCGCCCATTCGAGAAAATAAAAACCGCGAACATTTATGGCAAGCCGTTACTGATGGTCGATTAGACTTTATTGTGTCTGATCACTCGCCTTGTACACCTGAATTAAAACATATTGATACCGGCGACCTCGAAAAAGCGTGGGGTGGTATTTCGGCACTGCAATTTGGACTTTCATTGATTTGGACCGAGGCGAAAGAGCGTGGTTTTAGCTTAGTTGATATCGCCCGCTTAATGTCGAGTGAAACGGCAAAATTTGCGGGTTTAGAGTCAATAAAAGGGGCAATTAAACAGGGCAATCATGCCGACTTTTTAGTGTTTGACCCTCATACAGAATTCACCATCACTAATGAAATGATCAAGCATCGCCATCATATTACCCCTTATGCAGGTCGCACGGTTACGGGACAAGTACAGCATACGTTTGTGCGTGGTCATCATGTTTATCAACAAGATGAATTTATTAATACGCCAGTAGGAAGGCCATTACTTAAGGGTCAACTTTAGCACTTTAAAAAATAGCGGTTGAAATTGCACCTACAAACAATAATACCGAATTAAATAATGGTTTCTGAGTAATCTACAGAGCCAGAACAATATAAATAAGAACTAGGAAAAACAAGCCATGATGTCAACTATAGATACTCAACAACAAAATAAACTGAGCGGTGAGGCCCTTGAGTTAGAGGGTAGGCTAAAAACACATTGTGTCGATTTAGCCAGCGAACGTGTTGATGGTGAAACACTGGATTGTAGTGATGATTTTTTTGCTGGAATGGAAAATTTAATTAAGCCCGGTCGTGGTATTTTTATTGATGATAAATTTACCGACCGTGGTAAATGGATGGACGGCTGGGAGTCTCGTCGCAGCTATGGCCGTGCTCACCAAAGAGAAAGCGGTCGTGAGTTTGATTGGTGCATTATTCGTCTAGGCATCAAAGGTGTTATTCGTGGTTTTGATATTGATACTAACTATTTCCGTGGTAATGCCCCTGAGTCGGTATCAGTAGAAGCTTGTGTTAGTGACGTTGAGCCCAATGCCGATACCGTATGGCAAACAGTGCTAGCGCAAGCGTCTGTAGAAGCCCATAGCCAGAACATTTTCGAAATAGACAATTTTGAAATAGATAACCTCGAAATAGACAGTGATAAAGCCTACAGCCATATACGTTTAAATATGTTCCCTGATGGCGGTATTGCTCGTATCCGTGTTTACGGTGAAGCAGATGTAGATTGGAGCCAGTTTATTGACGGCGAATTAATTGACTTAGCCTACATTAAAAATGGTGGTAAAGCGTTATTGGTAAGCGATATGTTCTTTAGTGATAAAAACAACTTAATTATGCCGGGTCGAGGTAAAAACATGGGAGATGGTTGGGAGACTAAACGTCGTCGTGATCCCGGTCCTGATTGGTCAATTGTTAAATTGGCAAGCCAAGGCAGTATTGAAAAAGTCATTGTTGATACCTGTCATTTCAAAGGCAACTTCCCAGATACCTTCACTTTAGAAGGCATGGTATCGAGCAGTGATGATTTTAGTCACTCTCAGCAAGAAGCGCAATGGCAACCTATTATTGCGCGCACTAAGTTATACGCACATCGTGAGCACTTATTTATTAACGAAATCGAGGTAAGCAGCAAAGAAAGCTTTACCCATGTACGTTTAAATATTTTCCCTGACGGCGGAATTTCTCGAATGCGCGTTTTTGGCAAGATTAGTGGTGAAGTGCTTGGCAAAACGCTTTCTAAAAGTGACCTTTAAGAGAATAAATATGAACTTAAAAAAGTTAAACGCTTTAACCGTTGAGCAAGCCACACATACGTTTATGCAGTGTTGCACTGCCTCAGCGTGGGTTAAGGCCATGGTTAAGGCACGCCCATTTAGCGACAATCGAGCCCTCGCCAAACAAGCAGATTTGGCTTGGCAAATATTAGCAGAGGCTGACTACTTAGAAGCTTTTGAAGGACATCCGCAAATTGGTAACGTAACTACGTTACGTGCTAAATATGCCAACACTAAAGCATTAGCAAGTGGCGAGCAAAGCTCTGTCAATGACGCAAGTGAGCAGGTATTGCTTGATTTAGCGAAAGGTAATGCTGATTACCTTGAAAAATTTGGTTTTATTTTTATTGTTTGCGCCACAGGTAAAAGTGCGGCGCAAATGCTGGCGCTTTTACTTGCCCGTTTACCTAATAATAGAGCTACCGAATTAGTTAATGCTGCAGAAGAGCAACGTAAAATTTTTCAGCTGAGATTAGAGAAATTACCATGAATAAAAAAACTATGAGTCAAAAACTATGAGCCAAATAACTACTCACGTATTAGATACCACGCGCGGTTTACCTGCGCAAAATTTATCGATTACTTTATTTGCCCAAAGTAATAAACAAAGCAATATACAAGGTAATGATGGTTGGCAAGAGCTAGCAACGGGCGTGACTAATGGCGATGGCCGAATTGCCAATTTGCTAGCCGATGAGTTGGTACTGGCTGCAGGCGTATACCGTATGCATTTTGCCACCAAAGCTTATTTCGACGCGAATAACGAACAAGGTTTTTATCCGTACGTTGATATTGTTTTTGAACTTGATGGTAGCAATAATCATTACCACATTCCCTTATTGCTAACCGCGTTTGGCTATTCAACCTATCGTGGCAGCTAATACTTTTACTTATTGATAGGATTATAAATAAGCTTATCAATAAGCCTATAGACAAGCTAATGGACATGTTAATGACCGATAATTTAACAACAATGATACCAAAACCGTTAACTCGCATGGCCTTTAGTGCTTTTGGTGATGTTATTGAAGCCAGCACTGAGGCAAAAAACTTTGCGATCAATGATGGCTTTACGCAGCGTTATCATGATTTAGCTAAGATTGATGTCAGTGATGTCGATGCTGATAAAAATAAGGGTCATGCCATCGTTAGTATTTTTCGCTCAACCCCGTTAGCGCAACCTATTGCTATTAAAATGATGGAGCGCCACCCCCATGGCAGCCAAGCATTTATTCCGATGGGAGAAAATCCCTATTTAGTTGTTGTTGCCCCGGCGGGTGAATTTAAGTTAAGCAGCATTGAAGTTTTTATCGCCAACTCAAATCAAGGGGTGAATTATCATAAAGGGACTTGGCATCACTTTTGTTTAGCGCTGGACAGTGAAAGTGACTTTTTAGTGATTGATAGGGGCGGAACAGGTGATAACTGTGATGTGCTTGAATTAGATGGCTCATTAGTTATTGCCAATTGATTTAATTTTAACTGAATAACTAAACAAATAACTAACCCAATAGATAACCATCGTCAATACAAAATTGGCGACAGCAAGCAAATAGGTGAAAGACAAATGTTAAAAGTATATCGTGGTGAGTTACTGCACTTTTTGGCCAACCCTGCCAAAGTCGCTCTAGCAGACAGCTACCAATATATAGCAGATGGACTGCTAATTATTAAAGATGGTTTAGTTGAAAAAATAGGCGAAGCGACGGAGTTATTACCCACATTAGCAGAGAGTGTTGAGGTGACTCACTACGAAAATGGGTTAATCATGCCGGGGTTTATCGACACCCATGTGCATTACCCACAAACTGAAATGATAGCCTCGTATGGAGAGCAGTTGCTTGAATGGTTGGAAAACTACACCTTCCCGTTTGAGCGTCAATTCTCTGATGTAGAGCATGGTAAAAAAGTCGCTGAATTTTTTCTAAGCCAATTATTAGACGCAGGCACCACAACCGCTTTAGTGTTCGGTACGGTACATAAAGAGTCGGTTGAAGCCTTTTTTACTGTCGCGCAACAGAAAAAACTGCGCATGATTTGCGGCAAGGTACTAATGGATCAAAACTGTCCTGATTATTTATCAGATACCGCGCAAAGCGGTTATGACGACAGCAAAGCATTAATTGAGAAGTGGCATAACACTGATCGCTTACAATATGCGATTACCCCACGTTTTGCACCGACCTGCTCAAGTGAACAACTACACAAAGCAGGCCAGTTGCTCAGTGAAAACCCTAGTGTTTATTTGCATACCCATTTAAGTGAAAATAAAGCTGAAATCGCTTGGGTAAACGATCTTTTCCCTGACAGTGACGGTTATTTAGATGTGTATGATCAAAGCAAGTTATTGGGTCGTCGTAGTATTTTTGCTCATGGCGTACATTTGCATGACAGCGAATGTCAGCGTTTAAGTGAAACCGACTCCGCCATCGCTTTTTGCCCAAGTTCAAATCTGTTTTTAGGGAGTGGTTTGTTTAACTTAACGCAGGCGCAAGAACACGACATTAACGTCGGTTTTGGCTCTGATATAGGCGCAGGAACGACATTCTCTATGCTAAGCACCATCAATGAAGGCTATAAAACTCAGCAATTACGGGGTGATAAACTCAGTCCGTTCCAATCATTTTACTTGGCAACATTAGGGGGAGCCATTGCCTTAGACCTTGAGGGCACTATTGGTAACTTCACTCAAGGCGCAGAAGCTGACTTTATTGTGCTGGATTATCATGCGACACCGCTGATGGACAGACGTATGCAACATTGCAAAAATTTATCAGAAAAATTGTTTATCTTAAGCATGTTAGGCGATGAACGCCATGTTAAGGCAACCCATATCATGGGTGAGCGCGTTTAGCCACTGTGGTTAAGCTTTTTAAGTTGAATAAAAAAATTAAGGACACGTATGGATCCGTATATTAATGAATGGCTGAACTTAGTTATTCGCTTTGCTCACCTTATTACCGGTATTGCTTGGATTGGTGCTTCATTTTACTTTGTTTGGTTAGACAACCATTTAGAAAACCCACCGCAATGGAAAAAAGATAAAGGCATTGGTGGTGATTTATGGGCCATTCACGGTGGTGGCTTTTATGAAGTGGCAAAATACAAGTTAGCACCAGAGCAAATGCCCACCACCTTGCATTGGTTTAAGTGGGAAGCTTATACCACTTGGATCAGCGGTTTTTTATTATTGTCATTGATGTTTTATGTCGGCGCCGAGTCTTATTTAATTGACAAGCGCGTGGCAGATTTAACTCAATTGCAAGCGATTGCTTTAGGACTGGGTTCTATCGTGGTTGGTGTTGGCTGTTATGAAATATTGGTGAGAACTGCACTAAAAAATCACGGCTTAGTGTTAGGGATTATTTTGCTGATCATAGGAACCGCTTTATCTTATGGTTTAACGCAAGTGTTTAGTGCTCGTGGCGCCTATATGCATATTGGCGCAATTATTGGCACTATCATGGCAGGCAATGTGTTTTTTGGCATTATGCCGTCTCAGCGGGCATTAGTAAAAGCGGTTGAAGAAGGCAAAACCCCCGAGGCTAAATTTGGTTTAAATGCTAAATTACGTTCAACCCATAATACATATATTACCTTGCCGGTATTGTTTATTATGATTTCTAATCATTACCCGATAACGTTTAACCATAGTGCCAATTGGTTAGTGTTAATGATTATAGTGTTAATTACTGCTGCTATTCGTCAGTATTTTGTTTTACGTCATTTTGGCAAGCAAAAACCGCTTATCTTTGTTGGTGCCATTATCGCGACGATTATATTAGCGTACGCCATTGCTCCGCAAAGCATTGAATTAACCGCTAAACAAAAACAACAAACGGTTACAGCTGCACAAGTTGAAACGATTATCGAGCAGCGTTGTAGTGCTTGTCATTCAAGCAATAATACCGATGATATTTTTAAATCTGCGCAAGCAGGGATTATCTTTAATGGTATATCATCTATTGAGCAATGGGCGCCAAGGATCCAAGCGCGTGTTATTGACGCTAAGGACATGCCATTTATGAATAAAACTCAAATGACGGATGATGAGCGTAATACGTTAGCTATTTGGTTGGCGAATAAGAAAGGTTAGGCACTATTCACGGCTAAAATTTAATAAAAATTGATCTGCTACAATTTTCTTAGTTGAAAAAAAGTAGCTTTTATTATCTAATGAACGAAAATCAGCGGCATGGCTGTAAAAGAGTTGTCAAAACTATTATGTCGCTGACTTTTACTCCCTATAGCACAATCAAAATGCAGGGCAGAGTTCAGGCTAATTATCGCAATTTTAATAGGAGTTTTTGTGGCAAAAGGTAAAGTATTAGAAGGAAGTATTCGACAAAAGAATAAAGCATTAATCTTCAATGCTGCCAAAGAAGAATTTGTTACTTATGGCTTTAAAGGTGCGTCAATTAAGCGCATTGCTGAACGAGCGAATATTGCTCGCGCTAACATTCATTATTACTTCAAAGACAAAACCGACCTGTATCAGCAACTATTAAGTAATATTATCGAAGTATGGAATACCGACTACGATACCTTAAATGCCGATCACGACCCCAAAATTGCCTTAAGTGCTTATATTCGAGCCAAAGTCATGCACTCTAAGAATGATCCCTACTCATCGCGAATCTTTGCCAGTGAGCTAATTCATGGCGCGCCAGTCCTGAATGACTATCTTAACAGTGATTTTAAAGCATGGTTACAAAGTAAAGTCGCGGTTATTGATACTTGGGTTGAAAAAGGCTTAATAGATGCAGTGAACCCGCATCATCTATTATTTCTAATTTGGAGTTCAACCCAACACTATGCCGACTTCAACGTGCAAGTTTTAGCGGCCTTAGATAAAAAAGCCATGAACGATGATGATTTTGAAGAGGTTGTTGTCTCTTTAACGCACATTATTCTTAAAGGTTGTGGTATAAAGTAAATTTCACTTGCTTCTTCGTTAACCCTAATTGATAAGGCCATAATATGAATACCAAAATATACAAGAGAGTGCTTTCACTCACTGATAGCTTAATGACGGCTGCTCAAGAAAAAAATCAAACGAAATTTGATAGTTATTATTTAGAATTAAAGCAACTCTGTGACGATAATGAAAATACCGATAAAGATCATCCCGTACAGTGGGAAACGCTTGCTGATTTTACCGATGATTTAGCCTTAGCTATTACTATTTATCAACAAGCTTTAGTGAAAGCTGAAGAGATTAACTCGAAAGATTTTCGCTCATCGATTGGTTTTTCAATTGCGGCGCTAAAAGTTGAATTAGGTGATAACGTCGGTGCTATTGAGCATTTAGAAAAAGCTAAAATCAGTTGTAATAAAATTGTTGATAAAGAATTAAAAGCTGAGATTCATGACTTATTGGAAAAATTAAATAATTAATCAAAACAATTAATCAAAATAAGCTTTAAAAAGTAGCAGCGTTATGGAATTGGCGAGTTTGGGTATATAATACCAATTATACTAACTAAGTGATCATTTTTAAATGGTCTAAATATCCAATAACGTCGTTGCTTTCAATCCCAATAGCCAGCTATTGCTAAATCAAGCGCCTTGTTCTTGAAAATTTATTCTCATTGAATTCTGTATCCTTAATTAATTCAAATGGTATAATAATATTGTAAACCTGATGCTTAAGGCTAATTTACTGCTACTGCTACTGCTACTGCTACTGTAAGTTGAATGCCTTTTGGCATCGTCAGATATCCCTATAAGAGCTAAATAATTTAATGAAACCATATTCAACTATTGCCGAATTAATTGCAACGTTAGAGTCGGAAATACAAGTACTTACCGAACAAATTACTACTTTGAAAACAGAGCCGCTAAACTTTAATGAGCAAGTGATTCTTAAGTACATTGATACATGTAGTACGGGTAAAACAAAAGATTTTGTTAGATCGTTAGGGGTGAAATCTGAACGTGGTTCACTATTCTCATCGGGTGATGTGAGCAAGTTAATAAAAGCTGGCGCCGATGATATTTCACCGGAGTTACTTGCTATAGCGCGAAAGGTGGCTAGTATGAAAAATAAAAACGGTAAGCATCGTTAAGCAGCAATAAAATTTGCTGCTTAAAATAGCTCAATTAAATTTACATTCTGGTTTGTCATGGTGATAGCAAATCAGAATTATATTTTTCACCAAAGAGAAAGAGAACGTTATGAGTAAAGGTATAGTTAAGTGGTTTAATGCAGATAAAGGTTTTGGCTTTATTACTCCTGAAGACGGAAGTAAAGATTTGTTTGTTCATCATTCAGAAATTCAAGCTGGCGGTGAATACGCAACATTGGCTGATGGTCAAGCTGTTGAGTTTGAAGTAGGTCAAGGGCAGAAAGGTCCATGTGCAAATAAAGTAGTTGCTGTTTAAGCACTAGCGCATATATATGCAAGTATGTAAATAAGCGGGTGCACTACGGCACTCGCTTATTTGTGTGTTATCAGTAGAAAATCAATTCCAACCTCCTTAAATTCCATTTCATGATTAAAGATTCATTTATCAGCTTCAAATTGAGAAAGCTTTGTTAATTAATCTTATAAATTTATATAGGTCACTAAATTTTTAGCCTGAGCGAGTTCAATCGCTGCTGAGGCTAGGGTTAAATCTTGTAAGCCAACACTAGTACCATCGAATAAGGTGATTTCATCATCTGATGTTCCCCCTAGTTTCGAGTCATTGAGCACCTTACCAATTTTAGGCTGCGCTCAAGCAGGTATTGACGCTTTTAGTCATCATGCTGTTAGTTAAAATTGTAATGTATATTTTAATCTGTACACTGTTTATCAAGATAAAATAACGGTAAAATAGGTTCTAATTATGAAATTTAATGTCTATCTCTCAGGTGAAATTCACACCGATTGGCGAGAGCAAATTATTGAAGGTTGTCAAAAGCACGATTTAAATATTAGCTTTTGCTCAGCTAATACCGATCATGAAAGCAGTGATAGTGCAGGCGATGTGCTTGGCGCTGAAAATCAACCGTTTTGGCGAGATCATAAGTCAGCAAAAGTAAATGCCATAAGAACAAAAACATTAATTGAGCGTTGTGATATTGCCGTCATTCGCTTTGGTGATAAGTATAAGCAGTGGAATGCGGCCTTTGATGCGGGCTATTGCGCAGCACTTAATAAGCCTTATATTACTTTGCATGGTGAAGACATAGTGCATCCCCTTAAAGAAGTGGATGCAGCGGCTCAAGCATGGGCAACAACACCTAAGCAAGTGGTGGAAGTGCTAAAGTATCTCAGCAAGTAATTAATACAGGTAAACCCCCGGCTCTGTCGGGGAGACTCACATAGGTTCTACCTATACTGTGGTGGATATAGGTATCCTTTAATCTCGACCAAGAGAAAGAAGGAAAACCTATGCGAGACTATAAGAGTTTCTCTCATACACGATGGGATTGTAAATACCATATTGTATTTATACCTAAAAAAAGACGTAAAATGATATTTGCTTCAATCAGAAAACATTTAGGCGAAGTGTTCCATGATTTGGCTCGCCAAAAAGGTATCATTATTGAGGAAGGGCACTTAATGCCTGATCATGTTCATAGGTGTTTGAGTATTCCACCAAAATATTCTGTTTTAAATGTTGTTGGTTACTTAAAAGGGAAAAGTGCTATTTATATAGCTAGAAATTTCAAAGGGAAACAAAAGAATTTTTCTGGAGAAGCATTTTGGGCTAGAGATTATTTTGTATCAACAGTAGGTCTTGATGAAAATATGGTGAGAGAATATATTCGCAATCAGGGAAAAATTGCACAATAAATGCCAGCACCAGAGGTTACCCTAAATGCTAATTCAAAAGGTAAGGCAACAATGGTTGCTGTCAGTGCGCCAAAAATGTCGCCCTTAATGGTTTGTTTACTAAAATGTGAGGGGGCGTTCAAAATTCTGTGTCAGCTTAAATTGTTAAATATCGAGTACGCTGTCTAAACGTCCTTCAAAATAAATCGCTAACTGAGATAAACAAAGACTCCAATTGTGAATGGGCAT
>MAAC01016720.1_pt1 | contig 31919 bp, 35 predicted proteins | sample 1115981 | NCBI WGS metagenome assembly MAAC01 (sample SAMN04961126, study PRJNA320927) | seawater metagenome | isolation source: sample BD02T64 sea water enriched with oil for 64 days | place: USA:Gulf of Mexico | collected 2013-07-27 | reverse complement strand
TCTCGCTTTCGCGAAAGCAACAACAAATAGCCACTGAATTATTAAAAGAAATAAGAGAACGATTACAGTTTTTACTAGATGTAGGTCTCGATTATTTATCGCTAAATAGAAGTGCCAAAACACTTTCTGGTGGAGAAGCACAACGCATACGACTAGCCACACAAATAGGGTCACAACTTGTAGGAGTATTATATATTCTAGATGAGCCTAGTATAGGCCTTCACCAGCGAGACAATGAAAAGCTTATTAATTCCTTAGTTTCTTTAAGAGACACAGGAAACTCTGTTATCGTAGTAGAACACGATAAAGACATGATCGAGCGAGCAGATCATGTGATTGACATAGGTCCACGAGCAGGAAAATACGGTGGTGAGATCATCAGTGAAGGATCGCCGCAAGAGATTTTAAAACACGACACGCTTACTGCACAATATTTGAATGGGAAACGTGAAATAGCAGTTCCTAAAAAGCGCCGCAAAGGAAACGGAAAGAAAATCTCTCTTAAAGGATGTACGGGAAATAATCTCAAAAATGTTTCCATCGATTTGCCATTAGGTCAAATGATAGGTGTGACAGGTGTTTCTGGTAGTGGAAAATCTACTTTAATTAATGAGACGCTCTACCCTATTATGAATGCGCACTTTTTTAATGGTGTAAAAGTTCCGATGCCTTATAAAAGCATCAAAGGACTGGATCATTGTGATAAGGTTATCGATATCAATCAAAGCCCGATAGGTAGAACACCTCGATCTAATCCAGCGACCTATACTAAAACCTTTGACGAAGTAAGATCACTCTTTGCCAAAACTCCAGAAGCATTGATACGAGGTTATAAGCCAGGTCGTTTTAGCTTTAATGTAACTGGTGGACGCTGTGAAACCTGCAAAGGTGGCGGACTAAGAGTTATAGAAATGAATTTCCTTCCAGATGTTTACGTGACCTGTGAAACCTGTCAAGGAAAACGATTCAATAGAGAAACGCTAGAAATACGTTACAAAGGGAAGTCGATAAGTGATGTGCTTAACATGACCATTAACGAGGCAACAGACTTCTTTGAGCCTATTCCTAAAATTTACCGCAAATTAAAAACCATTAAGGATGTAGGTCTCGGTTACATTACTTTAGGACAACAGTCCACTACCCTATCTGGTGGAGAAGCACAACGTATCAAACTAGCAAGCGAGCTTTCTAAAAGAGATACTGGGAACACCTTTTACATCCTAGACGAACCAACCACAGGACTTCATTTTGAAGACGTACGTGTTCTCATGGATGTGTTGAATAAACTAGTCGATAAAGGAAATACGGTGCTCGTCATTGAACACAACATGGACGTGATTAAAATATGCGATTACCTCATCGACGTAGGTCCAGAAGGTGGCCGCGGCGGTGGTACTATAGTTGCAAAAGGAACTCCTGAACAAGTTGCTAAGCATAAAACGAGTCATACGGCTAGGTTCTTGAAGAAGGAACTTTAAATCAGTAGGCAGTATTTCAGGCGGCCGGTGGTAGTACGTATCCCTATTTCTATCACAATTAGTTAAAATTAAAAACTAATTATTTGTATCAGGTCTGTTATAAACTAGATAAAACTCTAGCCTTTCAGAAACTCCAAAAAACTTTTAAAAACCTTGGAGCTAGCTTAACCTATCTAATTCATTTTATCTCGCTTTCGCGAAATCGGAAACTTGAACCAGCATCAAACTCTTAAATCCATTCATAAAAAAATCCTCCATCGATATGATGGAGGATTTAAAATTATCTAAGAAAAGAGATTATGAAAGCTCTTTTGCTCTGCGTTTACGTTCGTTTTCATCTAAGAAGATTTTACGCAATCTTAAATGATTAGGAGTTACCTCTACGTATTCATCTTTCTGAATGTATTCTAAAGCTTCTTCTAGAGTGAATTTTACTGGCGGAGCGATTTTTACTTTATCATCGTTACCGGCACTACGCACGTTAGAAAGTTTCTTTGTTTTAGTAAGGTTAATCGCTAGATCATCTGGTCTAGAGTTCTCTCCTACTACCTGACCACCATAAATCTCTTCACCTGGGTGAATAAAGAATTTACCACGATCTTGTAATTTATCCATAGAATAAGGAATAGAAGTCCCTTTTTCCATAGAGATCATAGAACCGTTAATACGCCCTGCGATCTCGCCTTTGTAAGGTTCAAAACCTACAAAACGGTGGTTCATAATCGCCTCACCAGCCGTAGCTGTGATCAATTGATTACGTAAACCTATGATACCACGAGAAGGGATTTTAAATTCACACACCATGCGATCTCCTTTAGGAGCCATGCTGGTCATTTCACCTTTTCTAAGGGTAACCATTTCTACAGCTTTACCACTTACACTTTCTGGTAAATCTATCGTAAGCTCTTCTATAGGCTCACATTTTACACCATCTATTTCTTTAATGATTACTTGTGGCTGTCCTATCTGTAATTCATAACCTTCACGACGCATCGTTTCAATTAAAACCGAAAGGTGTAATACTCCACGACCGAAAACCATGAACTTGTCTGCACTACCAGTATCGTGTACTTGTAAGGCAAGGTTTTTTTCTAATTCTTTAGTAAGACGGTCTTTAATGTGGCGTGATGTTACAAACTTTCCATCCTTACCGAAGAAAGGAGAATCGTTAATGGTAAACAACATACTCATAGTAGGCTCATCGATTGCGATGGTTTCCAACCTTCTAATCCTACAATTGCACAAATATCGCCCGCCATTACTTCTTTGGCTTTGGCTTTACCCATTCCGTCAAAGACATAAACTTCTTTTACCTTGGTCTTAGTCTGTGAACCATCGCGCTTACAAAGAGTAACATTTTGACCTTCTTTAATAGAGCCTCTTTTTACACGACCTATGGCAATACGTCCTGTGTAGTTAGAGAAATCTAGGGAAGTAATTAATAACTGAGTCGTTCCTTCTTCTACTTTAGGAGCAGGAACGTGCTCGATAACCATATCTAGAAGTGGCTCAATATTTTCAGTTTCATCTTTCCAGTCTTCGCTCATCCAGTTGTTTTTGGCACTACCATAAACAGTTGGGAAATCTAGTTGCCATTCTTCGGCACCTAGTTCAAACATTAAGTCAAAAACAGATTCATGTACCTCATCTGGAGTACAGTTTTCTTTATCTACTTTATTAACAACCACACAAGGTTTTAAGCCTAAGTCGATTGCTTTTTGTAGTACAAAACGCGTTTGTGGCATAGGACCTTCAAAGGCATCTACAAGAAGTAGTACACCATCTGCCATGTTCAATACACGTTCTACTTCACCACCAAAATCGGCGTGACCAGGTGTATCGATGATGTTGATTTTAGTCCCTTTGTACATTACTGATACGTTCTTTGCAAGAATAGTAATCCCACGTTCACGTTCAATATCGTTGTTATCAAGAATTAAATCTCCGGTAGTTTCATTTTCACGGAAGGTTTCACAGTGGTGTAAAATCTTATCTACTAACGTAGTCTTACCGTGGTCTACGTGAGCAATAATCGCGATGTTTCTAATATCTTTCATAAAAAATAATGCTTCTAAGCGGCTGCAAAAGTAGTCTTATTTATTGGTTTTTAATTCATTGGTTGCGTTAAATGATGGTTATGAGTGAAGTGTTGTGCGTCATAGAGTTAGTGAACTATAAGGATACAACCATATATTTGACTAACTAGTAGATCAATTTCAAGAACATAATCGATCATTACATATTGTAACTGACATCGAAAAAATAAAATTATCATGAACAATAAAGCAACAAAACATTACAAAAGATGGCAATATCAAGCACCTTTAGGCTTAGTCCTAATAGGTGCTGGAATAAGCTGTATTGTGGATGCCGCTTTTTATAGATACGACGGTGCAGCCTGGTGGCAATGGATAGGTTATGGCACCATAGCATTAACTATTTTTAATGCTGGATTAAGTTTATTTGTAGATGCTGGTTTGCACCGCATACGATATGAACAGGCAAATCAATAGTTTACGAACTTTTGAATTTTGTGTTTTAGGGTTATAAATCCTTACAAAGGGTTGATCTCTATCCAGCAAGTTGGCTGGCTTTACTGCTGCCATAACGGGCCGTTATATGTGCTAATTTATAGAAGGGATCAATAACATCTTTCTGTAACCCTATTTAAAAGAGGTTAAAACTGTTATGATTCAATTACTTAACGACTATTATTAAATAGTACTAAGCGCTCCGTACATTACTAAATGTATAGTATTACCAGAACCTAACATGAAATGACCCAAATTAATAAGTTTACATCTGTTCTATTTCATAAATTTCTCTCTGAAGAAACGAGAAAGAGAACAGAAAGAGTCATACTATACGTTGCTCTATTCAGTTTTTTTATTCATCTAGCGGTCATTTATTTGATAGATTTTAATCTGCTGTCGTTTTCTCAAGAATCAGAGCTAATCAAGAATCCTATAGCCGCCATTTACACGCCATTTTCATTCATCTTAATATATGAGGTATATCTTTTAATCTACTACTTACCTAAGTCTTTTACAACATATATTATCAAACAGTATGAGATCATCAAGCTTATAATAATCCGCAAACTGTTCAAAGATTTATCTGCACTAGAATTGACCTCTAACTGGTTTGAAATTAAGGGCGATTTGCAATTTACTTATGACAGCATAGCGTCATTGCTGTTGTTCTTTTTAATTTATTTGTTTCAAAAACAAGGTAACGTAAAATTGAATTGCAAGACACAGCTCCTACTTCCATAGACCGATTTGTAAAAAAGAAAAAAACGATCGCTGTGATTTTAGTGCCATTATTCTTTTTTATGGCTTTGTATACGTTGATTAATTGGTCATTAGAAATTTCGTTTTCAACAAATGAATTGCCACCACTGGACACGATTAACAACCTGTTTTTTGATGAGTTTTTTACTATTTTGATTTTGGTAGATGTAGTATTATTACTCATTTCATTTTTCTACACCCATGAATTTCATAAAACGATAAGAAATTCAGGATTTATAATTTCTACCATACTCATAAGAATTTCCTTTGGAGTCAGTGGACTCATAAGTACCATATTGATTGTGATAGCCGTCCTCTTCGGTCTTGCGATCATTAGTATTCATAATCAGTACGAAATGCAAAAATTGCCAGATGATTTTAATAAAGAAGGTGACTGAAACGTTTGCAAGCTCTTATTAAACGCCTGTATTAGAGTAAATTTCTATGCTTTCTGTAATTTATCTTAGGTAGTTGTAGTGGTGTAATTTTTTACCGCTTTCGCGAAAGCGAGAACATCTACCAGCTCAGTACTATCTATTTGAGACTCGCAAGTTGTTAAGTCTTTCTTAATAAAGAGGAATAAAACCGTCTCAATTTTGTTAGGCAATTGTAAATCATACCTTTGCAGCCGATACAAAAAATATCAATTTTATGAGTCAAGTGAAAGCAAATGACACTGTAAAAGTGCATTACACAGGAAAATTAAAAGCAAACGGACAAGTTTTTGACACCAGTGCCGAAAGAGAGCCGCTAGAAGCTCAGTTAGGTCAAGGTGCATTGATACCTGGTTTTGAAAAAGGTCTTGTGGATATGAAAGTGAACGAGAAGAAAACTATTGAGATACCTAAAGAAGAGGCTTATGGTGAAGTGATGAAAGAACTTTTTCATAAAGTACCTAAAGATCAATTACCTGGCGAGATCAAGCCAGAAGTAGGAATGGGACTTCTGGCACAAAATCCAGATGGAACAGAGCGCCAGTTAAGAGTGGCACAGGTAGAAGAAGATCATATTATAGTAGATGCAAATCACCCACTAGCGGGACAAGATCTTATATTTGAACTAGAAGTTGTAGCTATTAACTAACACTTATTTCTATTTATTAAAGCCCAATGTTGTAACAAGTATTGGGCTTTTTTTATTCTACATATTCTTGTTGCTTTTCTTAAATACATGCGGATATAAAATATACCCTTAAAAGGGTATTTAAGGTTTGTTAGAATACCCCTAATTTTAAAGAACCTAAATAATTATATTATGAAAACATGGATTTTTACTCTAGCCTTATTGTTAACAGGATTAAATTATGCGACTTCTCAATCACTAAGTTTTGATGGCTTATGGGAAGGAACACTCGAAAGAGAAAATGGAGAATCTTTATTTGTACGTATTTATATAGAAGAGAATAACGTCTATATGACTACAAGAGATGAAGATGGAGATTTAGTTAAGGACTATAGCAAACAAGTAATGATGAGCAAAGGATACAAAGGGCAGCTTAACGCCTTCTGGATGGATTCTGGTGGTGTGTGGACAGAGACTCAGTTTTACTCTTTATCAAGAAAATCAGATAGTGTGTTATCTGTCTTTTTTACCAGGCACGTTTCTAATAAAGAAGGTAGTGGTTATACTGACTGGGGTTATACCGCAACGGGAAACATGACCAAACAATAATAAAATTTTTTGATGCAAAAAAAAGCTGACTCATTACGAGTCAGCTTTTACTATTTAAAGGGGAAATCGCTTTTATGCTTCAACTTTTTTTGAAGATGTTACAGCAAGGCTATAGATCACAAGACCAAAACCTATTTTATTGATCGCATCACCTATGTTGTAAACTACATCCATTGCTTCTTGAGCAGCTTTAGGATCATCTACTAACTGTAAGCCGAATAAACCACCTTCAGTTCCTAAGATATAACCTAATGGATAAATAGCCCAACCTACTAGTACAAACCAGCATAATATATTGTGTGCTTTAAGTACTGCTCCACCAGCTGCTGTTGCTAGTTTCTTTGCCTCACCAAACCAAATCATGTATACGATTATGAAGTAAGCAATTCCTGAAACAAGACCCCAAACCCATTGCATAGTTGGGTTTCCTAACGCGATTACTTCTCCAAAGTAACCTGTTACTAGCATTACTACAGACCAGAAGATCAACTTCCACATAAGTCCTAGTTTTGCACCAGCTACTTTAAGTATTAAGTAAAACTCTACACACATTAACGGTACTGTTAACGTCCAGTCTACATATCTAAAGAATGTAGGAGAGCTATCAGTTGCTGCATAATAATCTCTCATGTAGAAATAATGCACCGCTGCAATGAAAGTAATTAGTCCTGAAACTAACACAGAAGTTCGCCATTTGTTGTCAAATTGACTCAATGACAAAAAGAAGAAAGCACTTGCTGCCATCATGGCCATGCTCCCGATGAAGAATGTAAAACCTACATAATCATCTGTGGCCATTTTTGCCACTTCAAGAGTTGAAAGTAAAAAGTTCATATTTTAAGTTTTTATGTTTAAGTAAATATATGAAAGATTAAACATAATTGTTTAACTTTGAAGTGTTAATATTAAACAAAATATATGTCTAGGAAATTTCAGCTCTACAATATGATTATGGTACTGAGCTTTTTCTTCTTATGGATTTCCTTTCAAATACCTGAAAATATGGAATTTGGGCTAGGCTATTTTTTAATACTTACTATAGGAGTAGGACACGGAGCAAATGATTTAAAGATTTATTTTAATAAAAAGAAATGGAATCGTAAGAACACGATTTTATTTCTAACACTTTATTCTTTGCTTGTTTTAGTGGGAACTGGTTTGTTTTTTATATTTCCCGAGGGTCTTTTATTTTTATTTATACTCATAAGTGGTTATCATTTTGGACAAGAGCATTTTGAGAAATATGAGATTGCAACTAACTGGTTGTACCACATATTTGTATGTGCATATGGCTTGATGATTATACTTACCTTATTATACCTTCATGCACGAGAAAGCTTACTGATCATTAACGACTTGCTGGATAGCGATTTAAATCAAGAGGTACTAATGTATCCATTAATAGCATCGGTAACTTTGATGGTAGTATCTTTTTTTAAATTCAAGGATCGTTTTGATCTTAAAGAGGTTTTAAAAGAACTGTTCTATTTGTTACTCCTATTTACCATTTTCTATACTTCTAATCTTATTTGGGGTTTTGCTATATACTTTATATTATGGCATAGCATACCTTCTATCTATAATCAAATTCTTTACTTAGAAGGTATTGTTACTACTCACACGGTAAAAACATATATAAAAGACTCGCTATTATACTGGGTTACTGCTCTTATTTTTCTAGGTGTTTTATATTATTTCCTAAAGGACCACACGAGTCTATTTCTGAGCATCATCATTGCGTTTTTAGGTGGCATTACTTTCCCGCATGTAGTGGTCATGCACCAGTTACATAATAAGTAGCTGGTTTAAAAATTAAAGTGACTCCTGCGAGAAAGCTGCAAAGCAAGTTCTATTTTATCTAAGCACGGTTATCGTGCATTACAAAAAGTGGCAACTCGCTTAACATCCCAAGGTCTTGAACTAATGGTTTATTGAATAGTGTGGAAAAGAAACTGTGCTTTCTATTTATGAAGGCAATCATATCACCACCATTAATATTTACAAATGTTCTTATGCCGCTTGCTACATTCTTACTTTCTATTTCATGAAAAGAATAAGAAGCATCTTCTAAACATTCTTCAAGAAGCTGTTTATTTTCTAATTGTAGCTTTGAAAACTCCTGAGATCCTGTAATATGTAAAACGGAAATATTTGCTGATTGTGTGCGTGCTAGGTCTACAAGATGCGTAAGCTCTTTACTCTTATAATGGGTTTTGAAACTAGTAGAAAAGATAATCTGATTGATAGCTACTTCTTCAGCATCATAAGGTACTCCTATCACTGGACATACACGCAAGTTCTCCATAACATTGATGGTATTGCTTCCTAGAACAGTAGCTCTGTAATTACTTGCACCCTTGGTTCCCATTATTATTAATTGAATGTCACGCTTTTCTACCATTGTTTTCATCGCGCTCAAAAGATCATCTTGTAAGGAAATCGTTTGAAAAGTATGCTTGTCATTTTTAAATAAAGAATCAATTTTTATAATAACCTCTTCTAAACCTCGTGTTGATTGTGTCTTTGCATTTTCAAAAGACAGCTCATCTGACTTTGCATTTATAAGTTCTTTTTTACTCGGTACTGAACTGGTGTACGTGTGTAATATATAAAACTCACACTCTTTATTAAGATACAGTTTTAATGCATACTGGATGGCGTTCCATGCGTTCAATGAAAAGTCAGTGGGAATTAATATTTTATTCTTCATCTTAAAGCTTTTAAATTATTGATAGTAATAGGGTTGTAAGATTAATTTTACTCTGGTGGTAAGATTAGAAAAGGAACTTGAGAATGATGAACGATCTTTTGAACTACAGGTTTAAAAATTAAATTTTCAAAAAAGTTATGATTATTACGCACTAGTACAACCATATCTACCTTGTGGCTAGATTGATAACTTTTAATGGCGTCTATAACTTCCATACTTTCTAAAATGTGAGTCAAATGATGATCATATTCAAAGAATCGATCTAGCGATTCTTTATTCCCTTTTTGCTGGGCTGTAAATGCTGTTCCTTGATACACGTTTAAAAATGTAAGCCTGGAAGAAAAAGTTTGAACAAGCTGTTTTAATAAAGATAGCCCCTTTTGAAACTTATTAATTTTATAGTCTGTGGTAAATAAAATTTTCTCTAAGTTTTTAAACGTACTTCCTGCAGGCACTCCTAATACTGGAACTTTTGAATTCTTAATAACTTGCATGGTTTGAGACCCTATAAAAACTTCCTTTAATCCTGATGCTCCATTAGTTCCCATCACGATTGCATCCACAGCAATTACTGAGACTAATTCTTCTATCTCTAAACTCAGTAAATTAAAAGTGGACCTACCTTGAAAAGTATGAAGCCTATTAGGGAAACGATGCTGCATATCTTCTATGAGGGCATTAATTTTAGACTCTGATTTCTTTTGAAACAACTGCCCTAAGTCCATATCTACCTCTGCATTAATACCGTAAGTTGATGCTGTAAAAACAGCAACCGGCTGGTATGTATTGAGAATTAAAAATGTGCACTCATCATTTTTAAATAGCTGCAGTGCATAAGTAATAGCATTTATAGAAGTCTCAGAAAAATCGGTAGGAAGTAATATAGTTTTCATAGTGGTCATTTTATAATATTAAAAAAGTCTTATCTATTTGTAATTCTAATGTGTCTACATGAGAAGAATGTATAAATGAATTGAGAAAGGAATGTTTCGTTTTAACTACGGCTACCAAGTCTATATTTTCTTTTTGCACATACTTATTTACCTCAAAAGCGATAGAAATAGGTTTCATTTTTTTGTACACGATCTCGCTTTCGCGAAAGCGGTATCCCAACAATTTATCTACAAAGTTTTCTTTATCTGTTAATACTGTTTCATTAATGAAATGCAGTACATGCATAGTCGCACTGTTATGATAGACCAAGTTGTTGATTAAGTCTAATTTATCACCGAAGATGCCTGATAGATTTTGCGTAGGAAAAAGTACATTTTTGAGTGGTTGAAATTCAACATTTTGAGGTACTACTAATAAAGGACGTTCTATTTCTTGAATCGCTTTTAGTGTATTACTCCCGAAGCTGATGTGGTCTTTATTACTTCTACCTTTTGTACCCATCACTATAAGATCTGCATCGTATTTTTTCACCCTTTTGTGCAAGGTCATAATGAAGCTGCCTTGATCTACACCAGTTTTAAATTGATGAAACTTATTATTAAAAAGATGTTCTACTCGTTCAAGCATCAAATCTAACTGGTCTTGTATGATCTCCATACCAGCGTCAGTTTCTTCATTTATCATATGAACAATTAAGAAATGTGTCTCTTGATGGTTGAACAGTCGTATAGCACTAGTTAATGCACTGAATGCATTTTCTGAAAAATCTGTTGGTATAATTATCTTCATTAGGTTCATTAAACTAGACCAAAGTTAAAGCTCCTAAAAATCAAAAACGATGATATTTATCAGTGTCCTATAAACTGATAATGTGATAATTAAACAAGTAGATATGAAACCTATAGATCTATAACTAAACTGTATTTTTATTTACTTACTGACGGATAAGAATGCTGTAACTACCTATAACCTCATCGATGCTCCTATATCGTTACCGTGGTGAAACTGTTTAACCTAAGAGCTGATTTGCTGAATACTAGAAACCAATTCAAAACCTTGAAGGTAAACAGGTATAATAGTATCTTTGCGATCTTCAAAAAATGAGTAAAAAATATGTTTGATAATTTAACTGATAAGCTCGATAAAGCTATGCACGTCCTCAAAGGACATGGAAGCATTACCGAAGTTAACGTTGCAGATACTCTTAAAGAAATACGTCGCGCCCTTGTTGATGCTGACGTTAACTATAAAATTGCAAAAGAATTTACTTCTCGAGCAAAAGAAAAAGCGCTAGGTCAAGGCGTTCTTACCACATTAAAACCAGGTCAACTACTTACAAAAATTGTTAAAGATGAGCTTACTGAGCTCATGGGTGGTGATGCGATAGGACTTAATTTAAGCGGGAATCCTACTGTTATTTTAATGTCTGGACTTCAAGGTTCTGGTAAAACAACTTTTTCTGGTAAACTGGCTAACTTTTTAAAGAGTAAGAAGAGTAAAAAACCACTTCTTGTAGCTTGTGATATTTATCGACCAGCTGCCATAGATCAACTTCACGTTGTAGGAGAAAGTGTAGGTGTAGAAGTATTTTCTAATAGAGAAGAAAAGAATCCCGTTAAAATATCTGAAGCCGCGATTGCCTATGCTAAGGCAAATGGTTTTAATGCCGTTATCATAGATACCGCTGGTCGTCTTGCTGTAGATGAGCAAATGATGACTGAAATTGCAGATGTACACGCTGCGATACAACCACAAGAAACACTATTTGTGGTAGATGCGATGACTGGTCAGGATGCGGTTAATACTGCAAAGGCTTTTAATGACCGTCTAGACTTTGATGGAGTTGTACTTACAAAATTAGATGGTGATACTCGTGGTGGTGCTGCACTATCTATTAAAACTGTCGTGAACAAGCCTATTAAATTTATAGGTACTGGTGAAAAAATGGAGGCACTAGATGTTTTCTATCCAGAACGTATGGCAGATCGTATTCTAGGTATGGGAGATGTAGTGTCTCTTGTAGAACGCGCACAAGAACAATTTGATGAAGAAGAGGCTCGCAAATTGAGCAAAAAGATCGCCAAAAATCAATTTGGTTTTGACGATTTTCTTTCTCAAATCCAGCAGATCAAAAAAATGGGTAACATGAAAGATCTTATGGGTATGATTCCTGGTGCAGGAAAAATGCTTAAAGATGTGGATATAGATGATGATGCCTTTAAAGGAATAGAAGCTATAATACACTCCATGACCGTTGAAGAACGAACAAAACCTCAAGTTATCAACGGCTCGCGTAAAAAACGAATTGCAAAAGGTAGCGGTACCTCGGTTACTGAAGTTAATCAGCTACTCAAGCAATTTGATCAAATGAGTAAAATGATGAAAATGATGCAAGGTGGTAAAGGAAAAGCCATGATGAATGCATTAGGGAAAATGCGATAGACATTTCATAAGTATTTTAAAAAAGCCTCTTTAATTATTAATTAAGGAGGCTTTTGTATTTTAAGTAACACAGGCTACGCAATCGCTATCGTTAACAAGTAGGTAATAATTGTAATCATATAAACTTTCATATATGTGGTATAAGTTAGATTTTTACATTTCTATTCATTATCAAGAGCAATTATGACTATTCTAGACGGAAAAAAAACCAGTAATGATATCAAGAACGAGATCACAGAAATCGTTCAAGAAATGAAAAATAATGGTGAGAAAGTACCTCATCTAGCTGCGGTCATCGTCGGTAATGATGGTGCAAGTCTTACTTATGTAGGCTCAAAAGTAAGAGCCTGTGAGCGAGTAGGATTTGAAAGTACCATGGTGCGCATGCCTAATACTACTAGTGAGACTGAGCTGTTAAGAGAAATAAAAAAACTGAATGAAAATCCCGAGATAGATGGTTTTATCGTACAGTTGCCTCTTCCTAAACAAATAGATACTCAAAAAGTGCTTATGGCTGTAGATCCAGATAAGGATGTAGATGGCTTCCACCCTACTAACTTTGGTAGAATGGCGTTAGACATGAGTACGTTTATACCGGCGACACCATTTGGTATTCTAGAATTAATGGATCGATATGGTGTAGATACTCAAGGAAAACACACAGTGGTTATAGGCAGGTCACATATCGTAGGAAGGCCTATGAGTATTTTAATGGGACGTAAAGGATTTCCAGGAAATTCTACCGTGACACTTACTCACAGCCACACAAAAAACATTACACAAATTACCTCGCAAGCAGATATTATCATAACTGCATTAGGTGTTCCAGGATTTCTTAAAGCAGAGATGGTTAAAGACGACGCCGTAATCATAGACGTAGGTATAACAAGAGTTCCAGACGAGTCTAGAGAACGTGGTTATTACATCACAGGCGATGTAGATTTTGAAAACGTATCTAAGAAAGCGAGTTTCATCACACCTGTTCCAGGTGGTGTAGGCCCGATGACTATCGCCATGCTTCTTAAGAACACGCTACTGGCTAGAGAACGTCATAGAGCTGCAAATAGATAAGAGTAAGATAAAGGTTCCGCTTTTGCGAAAGCGGAATCATTTTATCCATTAATGTAACTTAAGAAAATTATTTACCGCCATTTGCTTGCAAGTCTGCAATGCATTGAGCATCTAAGTTAGGTACACCAGAGCCTAATGCGCTCATCATGTCAAATATATTCCCACTTTCTAATTGCGCTTGCATTAAACAGTTTGCAACATTACAATGTTTATCATTATCAGGATCTTCATGTTGAGACGTTAAAGGTGTCCCTAGATTTACTAGCCCCATGATATGACAAAATTCATGTGCATACACGGCCGTTTCTACAGTAACACGGTTAGGCTGGTTTAATCCACCACTAAAGTTTTCTATAGTACTTTGATACATAACTAGTGATGTGTTGCGGTATGCTGTACCTAGCACAACATTATTACCACTATCTGAGGCACTAGCATTTTCAGCAAAAAGCACAAAAACAGCGATGGTATTACCAGAACTAAATTGTGTCCTGAACTCATCTTCTACTTGTCTAACTTCTTCAATCGTATAGGTGTCATACGGCTGGGCAGGAATATCTCTTTCAATAATACTTATTCCTCCAGATTTATTTAATCTAGAATCCAGAAAAGAAACTAAATTATTAAGAGAGCTAGCTTCTGGTCTAAAACCGTCTACATATACTGCTTCTATAATAAGGTTAGTGTAAGTCGTTTCACTTAGTAATTCATTTGCACTAGCACCTGTACTTCTATTGTTTAAATTTTGGCTATTGCCATTTCCCGATGATAATGACCCTTCATCGTCAGAACAGCTGCCTAAAACGGTTAATAAAATTAAAAGCCCGAATACTTTTCCTAAATTATACATTAGATTTATTTTTGCCAATAATAATATCTTGAGATGAAAAATTCTATTAAACTTATACTAAGCTTCTTATTTATCTGTCAATTTGCTACAGCACAGCAGCAAGAATCCTATCAATCGTTGATGATGGAATACTTTAAAGTAAGTGGTATAAATTCTGAATATGAGAGTGCTTACGATGGAATGGTCTCCATGTTACAAGATGCTTATCAAACTCAAGAAATTCCAGCGGAAACCTGGCAAAAGATATACGATGGAAAAAAGGCATCTGTTTCTAAATTTAAAGGTATTCTAGCATCAGAATACCGTGGCATTTTTGAAGATAAACAAGACATACGCAATCTTATTGATTTTTACAGTTCTCCTACCGGTGTGCAGTATAAGAAAGATCGATCTGCAATGACTGATAGTCAGCAGGCAGAGTTAACTGCTTTTAAAAACTCCATTACTGGCCAGAAATTATTTAGTCGTGTGGACCAAATAAATAAGGCTAAAGAAAGTTCAAGTATTTACTGGTCTAGGGAGTTGATTTGTAACGTAACTACAATGCTTAAAGATAAAGGGTTTGAAAGCTCTATGCATATGCCTAGCTGTAATTAATGGAAGAATTTATAGAGCAATTACCGCATCTCGCCCAGCAGAAAAAAAAAGAAAACTCTGCTTTTTTTAAAAAGCTACGTAAAAAAAAGCCCAAAAATCTAGATAAAGAAGTTCAAGAGATTCATAATGAGGTTTTTGAAGAAGTAGATTGTTTAAAATGCGCTAATTGTTGTAAAACGACTGGACCACTTTTTACTAACAATGATATCAATAGAATTGCCAAGCATTTTAAAATGAAACCCGGTAGTTTTATAGATCAATTTTTAAGAATTGATGAAGATCAAGATTACGTACTGCAACAAACTCCATGTCATTTTTTAGGTGCTGATAATTATTGTTCTATCTACGAGGTACGACCCAAGGCGTGCAGAGAGTATCCACATACAGATAGAAAAAAAATATATCAAATAGGAACGTTAACTGTTAATAATACCTCTATTTGTCCTGCCGCTTTTAAAATTGTGGAGCGCATGAAAGAACGTATTTCAGTATAGTTTATCGTCGTTATTTAAGTGGTTAGGACATTGTTTGAAATGCTAAAAGTTCTTAAAAAGTTCTAGTTAAAATCATAAATTGATATTTTTCCTACATAAATAATGTTACATTACTTGAAATTGTAGCTAACATTTGTTAAACTACATCACTGTTAGCAGCAGGTCTATTATATTTGAGTAATGAAAAAGATATTTTACTTTCTTACAATTATAACTTTATTCACTTCTTGTGATGAACGAGCTATTTCTACTGTAGAAAAGATTGACCAAGAAGGATTAAAAAAAGTTATAGCACCTAGTCAGAAGAAGATTAAGGTAATCAACTTTTGGGCGACATGGTGTGCTCCTTGTGTAGAAGAATTGCCTTACTTTGAAGATTTAGGCTATGCGTATCGTGATGAAGTAGAAGTAATCTTGATATCTCTAGATGAAGCTAAAAATATAGACAGCGCCGTCCAACCATTTTTGAATGAAAATAAAATAAAATCAACTGTTTTATTATTAGATGATCCTTATGCGGCAGAGTGGATACCTATCGTAGATGAACATTGGGATGGAGCCATACCGGTTACCATGATAGTTTCTAAAGATAAAAAACAGTTTTACAATAAAGCGCTTACCCAAGAACAGTTGGAAGATGCTATAAATACATTTTTATGAAGACTTTAAAAATATTAGTAACTATTCTGGTAGGAGCGCTTACCATCGTGATTCTATCCGGCATGTTAGAAAGTACTAAGAGAGAAAACTTATTTGCTGAAAAACCCATACCTAATCAGGAACAAGTAGATCGTCAGGAAGCACGTGAGATGAATGCTTTAAAAGGTTATCAAATAGGAGATTCGGCAACAGATTTTTCCCTAAAGAATATTGATGGTTCTATAGTCTCCTTGAAAAATTTTGAAGATGCAAAGGGATTTGTAATTATTTTTACTTGCAATCATTGTCCCTACAGTGTAGCTTATGAAGATCGCATTATCGCTATCGATAAAAAATATAAAAATTTAGGTTATCCTGTAATCGCAATTAATCCTAATAACCCAAAGGAGTATCCTACTGACAGCTTTGAAGCAATGAAAGTAAGGGCCAAAGAAAAAGGTTTTACCTTTCCCTACTTGATCGATAGAGGTCAGAAAATCTATCCTCAATATGGAGCTACAAAAACTCCACATGTTTACTTATTACAAAAAGAAGGAGATCAAAACATAGTAAAATACATAGGTGCTATAGACGATAATTATCAAGACGCCAGCGCGGTAAAGAATAAGTTTTTAGAAAATGCATTACAATCTTTAATAAGTGGTAAAGCTATTGCAACCACTACGTCACCAGCTATAGGCTGTAGAATCAAGTAAAAACCATAATTATTTTCTATAACAGCTCGTGATCTATGCATGAGCTTTTTGTATTTACTGCCATTTTAAAATTGTATTTTTGTATAAAATTTTAAAAATGATCCTAGAACAATATTATACTAAATGTCTTGCTCAAGGAACCTATTATATTGCTTCAAATGGTGAAGCAGCCATTATCGATCCCTTAAGAGAAGTGCAACCATATATTGATCGTGCTGCTGCAGATGGGGTTGCGATTAAATATATATTTCTTACTCATTTTCATGCAGACTTTGTTTCTGGACATGTGGACCTTGCAGACAAGACTGGAGCTACCATTGTAATAGGACCTAATGCTGTTACTAGTTACGCTTTCGCGAAAGCGGAACACTTACAAACATTTTCTATAGGAGATATCTCGTTACAATTATTGCATACTCCTGGTCATACTATGGAATCCTCATGTTATCTTCTAAAAGATGAAGATGGCACAGAACAAGCCATTTTTACAGGTGACACTCTATTCATAGGCGATGTAGGACGGCCTGATCTTGCAGTAAAATCAGATTTAAGTACAGAAGATCTCGCTGGTCATTTATTTGATTCTTTAAGAAATCATATCATGCCATTACCAGATCATATAACGGTATATCCTGCGCATGGTGCTGGAAGTGCTTGTGGAAAAAATATGAGTAAAGAGACAAGTGATTCTCTAGGCAATCAGAAAAAAACGAATTATGCTCTAAATCCAGATTTGAGCAAAGAGGATTTTATTAAAGAAGTAACTACTGGAATTGCTCCACCACCAGCCTATTTTCCTAAAAATGTATGGATGAATAAAGGTGTGAATTCTAGTATTGATGAGGTCATCTCTCGTGGAATTACACCCTTAAAATTAGAAGCCTTTAAAGCACTCACCCATGATCCTGAGTACTTAGTGCTAGATGTAAGGTCTCCTCAAGAATTTACAGCAGGTGCTGTTCCCGGCTCCTTATTCATAGGGCTAGATGGACAGTTTGCTCCTTGGGTAGGAAGTTTGATTCAAGATATTGATCAAAAAATTATCCTTATCGCACCAGTAGGCAGAGAACAAGAGGCTGTTACCAGACTGGCTCGTGTAGGATATGATAACGCACAAGGTTACTTATCTGGTGGATTTGAAACTTGGGCAAATAGTGGCTCTAAAATCTCTACTATAAAAAATGTAACAGCACAAGAATTTATAAACGGGCTAGAAGATGAATCTATTGAGAACCCAATTGATGCTCGTAAACCTGGAGAATATGAAGCTGGACATTTGTGCAGCGTGCCTTTGTATACACTTGATGCAGTACATGAAGAGGTAAAACAACTAGATGCTGATGATACATACCATATTTATTGTGGCGGTGGCTATCGATCAGTTATTTATGCCAGCATTGCTCAAGCAAATGGTATAAAAAATGTTGTGAATGTTGAAGGTGGTTATGCTGCCATTAAAAAAGCTAATTTAAAAAACCAAAGAATAGTTGCTACAAGTAACTGTTCCTTATAAAATATATTATGATAGACCTTACTAACCAAGAGTGGAAAGAAAAAACTGCCGCAGATTCTAACTCTGTGATAATAGATGTACGAACAGATGAAGAAGTAAGCGAGGGAATAATACCAGGCGCTGTTCATTATGATATTTTCAAGCCTCAAGAGTTTATGAATGCTATGAACAATATGGATGCAGAAAAGAATTACTACGTTTACTGTCGTGCAGGAAGTCGTAGTTCTCAAGCCTGTCAGGTAATGGAATCTTTAGGTTTAAAAAACACTTATAATCTGGCAGGAGGTTTTAGTAACTGGGATGGCGCTACTTCAAACCTAGAAGAGTGAAAAACGTTTTAAAATTCATTTTTATATTTTTAATGTTAAGTGTTCTTAACAGCTGTTTCACAGAGAATGCTGGTGTTATTAATGTAGTCTCTGTAGAAGAGGCAGATGCACTGATGGAGTTAAATAATGTTAAGGTTATCGATGTACGCAGTGAACTACAGTATAGTGATAAGCATATTAATAAAGCAATTAACATAGAAGTAGAAAATGATGATCTCAACACTGTTCTAGATGTTATGGATAAGAATGAGCCACTTTTAGTTTATTGCAACAAGGGTGGACAAAGTGAGCGTTGTGCAAAAGTGCTACAAGAAAAAGGTTTTAAACTTATTTATAATCTTGACGGCGGTATTGCAAAATGGGAAGAAAGTGGTAGAGAAGTGATTGTAAAAAATTAAAATAGCAGTTTATGCAGCTTGATCAAATAGCAAAATTAAAAAATACAGATTCAGATAATTTCTTTTTACTTGCTGGCCCTTGCGCCATAGAAGGTGAAGACATGGCAATGAGAATTGCTGAACAAGTGGTGAGAATAACTTCAGACCTTAAAATTCCTTACGTATTTAAAGGAAGTTTTAAGAAAGCAAATCGCAGTCGTATAGACAGTTTTACTGGTATAGGAGATGTTGATGCGCTTGAGATATTACGCAAAGTATCTGAAACTTTTGATGTGCCGACGGTAACAGATATTCACGAAGTGAGTGACGCTGCAATGGCCGCAGAGTATGTGGATGTTCTTCAAATACCAGCTTTCTTAGTGAGACAGACAGATCTTGTTGTTGCCGCTGCAAAAACTGGTAAAGTTGTGAATCTCAAAAAAGGACAGTTCATGTCTCCAGAGGCAATGCAACATGCAGTACAAAAGGTTAAAGATTCTGGCAGTGACAAAGCATGGATTACTGATCGTGGTACGATGTTCGGATATCAAGATATGATTGTAGACTTTAGAGGTATACCTACTATGAGACAATTTGCGCCTACCGTTCTTGATGTTACACATAGTTTACAACAACCTAATCAATCTAGCGGTGTTACTGGTGGTAGACCAGAAATGATCGAAACTATAGCACGAGCAGGAATCGTAAATCAAGTAGACGGTTTATTTATAGAAACACATTTTGACCCTGCAAATGCAAAGAGTGATGGCGCAAACATGTTAGATCTAAGGCATTTAGAAGGTTTGCTTACTAGATTAGTAGCTATTAGAAAAACAGTACAGTCTTTTTAATTACTTACCATTAGGAAATAACCATAGTTGGTAATCATATATAGCGTTGTAAATTATTCTAATTTACAACGCTTTTTTATTTAGACACCTTTAATATAGGATTTTATAGAACTATAACACTAAACAAACGAATTGATTTGTTTAAACCTTCTACTATATAGGTTAATAAAAGTTAAACTTTCATTTATTATGAGTAATTACTCTTAAACATAACTAATTGGTATTAAGGTTTTTAAACCCAACTATTCAGCTTGTACTCATTCAGCAACTGTTCAATTTTAATTTTGAGCTGTAACAAAGTATTTAATTAGCAGTCATTTTATAAATAACTAATAATTAAAACTTTACCTATGAAAAAATTAATCTTATTACTCGCCGTTCTATTTACAGGGATCTGCAACGCCCAATTCATTAAAGAAGTAGATGACTTTTCAAAAATTAAAATTGATGCCAATGCACAAATAGAAATTGTTCATTCCACCAAAAATCAGGTGGTCTTCAGCAAAAAGGAACAGGATCTTAAAGGTCTTGTGGTTACATCTGAAAATAATGCCTTAAGAATTACTGATACATCTATAAACAAGTTAAAAGATTTAAGAATCAGGATATACACTAATGATGTAGAAGCTCTTTCAGTCGATGGAAGTAGCAAGATTGTATTTAATAATTTCTCTTATCAAGATTCTATGGTCATAATGGCCACTAGTGGTGCAACTGTTAATACTGGAGATATGATTGTTAAAGATCTTAAAATTGTTAGATCCAGTGGTAGTGAAGTAGTATGTAAAAATGCAAAAAACACTAAAGAATCAATAGATGGCGTTATGGTAGCTATGAATTAATGGTTCTCAATGATGTAATCAAAGGTTTCAAATTAAAATATTTGAAACCTTTTTTTTATATCAATTAAACTTTTAGCTTTTAAGAAAGTCTTAACAAAAAGGATCCTATGAAATTTAGACTATATCTTAGCATAGCAGGCTTAATATCTATCATTGCTTGTGATAATACTGACCCTACAGATGAGTATTTACCAACTGATCAAATTATTATAGAAAATACCTTTGGTACTAATGTAAATTTAAACCAGCCAGTAAACTATCGTAATTCTAATGTACCGGCTTACATAAGATTTGCTAACACTGGGAATGCCATAGATGATCAAAAAGCTCTTCTCGGACGTATTTTATTTTATGACAATAATCTTTCTGTAGATAATACAATTGCATGTGCTGGTTGTCATAACCAAGAAAATGCCTTTAGTGACACAGCTATTGCTAGTTTAGGAGTCAATGGATTTACTGGCAGACATAGTATGAGATTAGTAAATACCGGATATCAAGCTGGGACTAGTTTTTTCTGGGATGAAAGATCTTCTAGCCTAGAACATCAAGTAACGCAACCTATAGAAGATCACATTGAAATGGGTTTCAGTGGTACTGATGGTAACCCTACCATAGATGATTTACTTACTAAACTTGCAGCAGTAGACTATTACCCAGTTCTTTTTAATCATGTCTATAATGATGGTGTTATTAGCGAGGAGCGATTGCAGGAGTGTCTATCTCATTTTGTATTGAGCATACAGTCTTTTGATTCAAAATATGATCAAGGACTTGCAATGGCGGCAAATCCTGGACAACCTTTTCCTAATTATAGTAATTCAGAAAATAGAGGAAAACAACTCTTTATGACGGCTCCACAAAATGGTGGTGCTGGATGTGTGGCATGCCATGCACCGCCAGAATTTGCGATAAGAGATAACAGCCTCAATAATGGTGTTATAGGCAGTATATCAAACCCTAGTGTCTTTGACCATTCTAACACTAGATCACCTAGCTTAAGAGATCTTGTAAACCCAGATGGAGATTTGAACGGCCCATTAATGCACGATGGTAGTTTTTCTACTCTATTAGAAGTCATCGAGCACTACAATAGTATAGATCCTACTAACCAGCAAAATATCGATCCTATACTGCTGCGCAACGGAGGTCCTAATGGACCGCAAGGACAGAACTTAAACCTTTCTAACGATGATAAAATAGCCTTAGTAGATTTTCTAAGAACTCTCACCGGTAGTGATATGTATACTAATGTTAAGTGGAGCAACCCTTTTATAGATTAAAAGCTCATGGAATAAGCAGCTGTTTAAAGCTGTCCTTTGTGCCTTTATAAACATTACCGTCTACAAGTGTCTTCACACCATTTATAGGCATACGATCTGTAAACTGCCAGAAACTCCACGGTATTTCTGGAGTTGAAACTTTATTATAATTAGCAATCCAGACTTGAGGATAATTTTTAAAATAGGCATCTGGCATCAAAACATCTCTATAAAAAGCTTCTCCACTATAAATGATGGGTTTTACATTATAATGTGCTTCTATAATTCGTATCCAGTTTTTAAGACCTTTTCTTAGCGACTTTTTATTTTGCACATCTGAAATGTCTTCTATGTCAAGGACTGGCGGTAAATCGCCTTTTTTAAGATCTACTTGTTTTATAAAAACAGCTGCTTGCTTTGCACTATTCACATTACTCCAGTAATAATGATAAGCGCCTAATGTAAAGTTCTGCTTTCTAGCTTTTTTCCAGTTTTCTTGAAATTTGGTATCCTTCTCCATTCCTACAGATGCACGCATGAAGATAAAATCAATACTCTTAGCAGGATTAGGATGAGACAAATCCTTCCATTCTATTGCACCTTGATGTTGAGAAATATCAATTCCCTGAATCTCAAATCTAGTAATACGGCTATGAAGGTATGAATTAGAAGGTTGTTGTTTTGACTTCTTAAACGAGTAACGTTCTACCAAAATTACAGCGCAAATCATTACCAATACCGATAGGACTAGGCTTAAGAAAATCCACCTTTGCCTATTCATTTCCTTATCTTAGATTTACGTAAGAGCATTAATTCCTCAAGTGTTTCTATTAAAATCTCGTCATCTATATCATCAACAGTTTTAAAACGTAACGACCGGAGCATTTTTCTACCTTCACCTGCGACAAGAGCCTGATGTTTATTACTCAACTCAATAGCATCCGTCATTCCTAAGTCTACAAAAGTCTTGCGGTAATTTAAAAAGCAAAACATCGTTTTATCACCTATATAATAAAAGGGCAATGACCATTTATACTTCAGCTGTAGCTCTGGAAAGTGCGCTTCTATAATTACTTGTAAATGAAGCATGATAGAACGATACGGCTCTGGCGCCTTATCTATATATTCTAGAGCTGGATTCATGAAGTAAAGCTATGTATTTTTTCCGCTTTCGCGAAAGCGTATCAAAAATAAATATGAAACGTCTTATCTTGTAACCTCAATACTACTAACTATGAAACACTTACTTATTATAACTGTTTTCCTATCTGGAATGATAGCCAGCAGTCAAGGAACACAACTTTTGAGACAGCCTACTATTCATAAAGACAAAGTGGTTTTCTCTTACGCAAATGATTTGTGGCAAGCCAGTACTAATGGCGGGAACGCCGTAAGACTTACCAGCGATATAGGTGGTGAAATGTCTCCTCAATTCTCTCCTGATGGAAAAACGATCGCTTTTACGGCAGAATATGATGGAAACTTTGACGTCTATGTGATTCCTGCTAGCGGTGGTGAACCAGTACGAATGACTTATCATCCTAGTGGAGACTTTGTCCAAGGATGGACTCCAAATAACAAGATTATTTTTAGATCTAATCGAGCATCAAAACCTACTCAATCTAATCATTTATACACCATAGGTGTAAAAGAACATTTTCCTAATCAAATAGAAATAGGTAGAGCAGCCTTTGGAAATATATCTCAAGATGGCAAGCACATAGCCTATACTCCTATTACGTCTTGGGATGCAGAGTGGCGTAATTACCGCGGCGGGCAAGCCTTACCTATCTGGATTGTAAATTTAAAAACAATGGAGTTGCAAACGACTCCGCAACTGGATAAGGAGCGTCATCTAATACCGGTATGGCACAAAGACGTGATTTATTATATTTCTGAGCGTGATTACACCAGTAACATATGGTCTTACGATCCTAAAACTAAAACCGAAAAACAAATAACGTTTCATAAAACCTTTGATGTTAAAAATCTTGACACAGATCACAATAATATTGTTTATGAACAAGGTGGATATTTACACTTGTTAAATCCTTCTACTGGTACCACAAATAAAATCATCATAAACGTTCAAGCCGACTATAATTTTGCAAGAGAACGCTGGAACGATGTAAGTGCCTGGAGCCTGACTAATCCTAATGTGTCGCCTAATGGTAAACGTGTTTTATTTGAACACAGAGGAGAAATTTTTACTGTTCCTAAAGAGAATGGAACCTGGCGCAACATTTCTAACTCCACTGCTGCTGCAGAGCGCAGTCCTATCTGGTCTCCTAAAGGCGATCAAATAGCATGGTTTTCTGATGAGAGCGGTGAATATCAAGTAATCATTACAGATCAATATGGAGAAAATAAAAAGAGCATCGCTATAGATAACCCTACATTTTTCTTCGCTCCAGACTGGTCACCAGACGGGAAATACTTAAGTTTTACTGATACCGATTTTAATGCGTATGTGTTAGATATCGCTACAGGAAAAGCTCAAATCATTGCTACTGATAATTTTGCACATCCTAATAGAACTTTAAATCCTGTATGGTCACCAGACAGTAAATGGATCGCTTACAGTAAACAGTTGAAAAGTCATTTTAAAGCCATATTTGTTTATAACGTAGAAACTAAAAAGACCATACAAATCACAGATCCTATTGCAGATTCTATCAGTCCTATATGGGATGAGTCTGGTGATTACATTTACACACTTTCTAGTACTGATTATGGCCTTACCTCTGGCTGGCTAGATATGAGTTCTATAGACAAAACTGTGAATAGATCGCTCTATGCGGTTGTCCTCGCAAGTGATGGAAAAGCGCCTCATTTACCAGAAACTGATGAAGAGGCTATTAAAAAAGAAGACGCTGATAAAAAGGAAGAAAAGAAAGATGATAAAAAAGAAACTAAAGATGTAGTCGTTACCATTGATGAAGAAGGAATTTTTGAAAGAATCATCCCGATGCAGTTGCCTTCTAGAAATTATCCCGCACTTGCTAAAGGACCTACTGGAACTGTTTTTATTGCTGAAGCTATACCTAATGAAAACGGCTTGAAGGTTCATAAATACGATGTCAAAGAACAAGAAGCTAAAGAATTTGCAAGTGGAGTGAACTCCATGGCTCCTTCTTATAATGGTAATCATTTACTGTTATTTAAATCAGGAAGCTGGAGTCTCAACGATGCTAAAAAACCAGCTGCAGAAAAGGAAACTCTCAATACTTCTATGAAAGTTAAGGTGAATCCGCAAGAGGAATATGCTCAAATCTTCAAAGAAGGATGGCGCTACATGAGAGACTTTTTATATGTAGATAATACTCATGGTGCTCCTTGGGATCAAGTTTATGAATGGTATGCACCGTGGATAAAACACGTACGCCATCGTGTAGACCTCAATTATGTAGTCGACATCATGAGCGGAGAAATTGCAATAGGTCACTCCTACGTTTCTGGTGGTGATTTTCCAGATACTAATCGAGTTCCTGTAGGATTATTAGGTGCCGATTTATCTATTAACAAAGGAATGTATCAAATTGATAAGATTTATACAGGAGAAACCTGGAATCCTAATATAACTGGACCTCTAGCTATCCCAGGAATAAATGTAAAAGAAGGCGATTACATTCACAGTATTAATGGTGCCGCTTTAAGCGAAAACATAAATCCCTACCAGCTCCTAGAGCAAACAGCAAATCGTACAATCAGACTTACGGTGAGCAGTACCGGTAATGAAAAAGATGCTCGCACCGTAGTAGTACAACCAGTGCGTAGTGAATCTAGTCTTAGAAATGTTCAATGGGTAGAAGATAATAGGCGCCGTGTGGATGAACTCTCAAATGGTAAACTAGCTTATGTATATGTGCCTAATACCAGTGGAGCAGGTTTTGAATCCTTTAATAAATACTATTTCTCACAGCAGGACAAGAAAGGTGTGATCATTGACGAGCGTAATAATGGCGGTGGTTTTGCAGCAGATTATATGATCGACATCATGAACAGAGAACCTATGGGCTATTTTAATAGTAAGGCAAATGATAACCGGCCATGGACTACTCCTATGGCAGGGATTTTTGGGCCTAAAGTAATGATCATCAACGAGCGTGCAGGATCTGGTGGAGATTTACTACCCTACATGTTTAAGCAACAAGATATAGGTCCTATAGTAGGAACTAGAACTTGGGGTGGACTTGTAGGAACATGGGACACGCCTCCATTTGTAGATGGTGGTAGAATGGTGGCTCCTAGAGGTGGATTCTTTGATCTTGATGGAAACTGGGCAGTAGAAGGTGAAGGTGTCGCTCCAGATATAGAAGTGATTCAGGACCCTAAAAGTATCGTCGCTGGTAGCGATCCACAATTAGAAACTGCGGTTCAAGAAGCGTTGCGCTTATTACCATCTCAAGAATTTAAAATGAAACCAGAACCTAAGGCTCCTGTAAGATGGAAAAAAGCAGACGGCTGGGATAAAAAGTAATAAGAATTAAGGCAATTAGTTAGCCTACCAATTATACAACCTATCAAGAATTAAGATTTCAACTCTTTCTTGATAGGTTTTTTTGTGGTTCCGCTTTCGCGAAAGCAAGAACATGATCAACACCTCTTCACTATAAAAATTATAGAGAAAACATTGTGGAATCCATAATTTTAGTTTTACTTTGTAATTCAAAGTACTTTAAATATGACTAACGATAAATATCTTGAAGACATAAAGGAGATCAAATCTCTTATGAATAAATCTACACGGTTTATCTCTTTATCTGGAATGAGTGGTATTATGGCTGGTGTTTATGCCTTAATAGGAAGTGTAATAGGTCATTTTATTATTCAAAATGCTTATGAAAAGGGCTATAGAGATACTGTAAACACCTTATTTGAAACTCCGTGGGCGCAAAATCCGTCTTTACAGATAATAGTCGTTGCTGCTGGAGTTTTACTCTTTTCTATTGTTACGGCATTTATCTTTACACGTTCCAAAGCAAGAAAACACAAACAAAAAGTATGGACTAAGCAATCCATAAGGTTGATAGGAAATTTTATGGCTCCTTTGAGCATAGGCGCCATTTTTACTCTAGTTTTACTTCAGTACAACTTGCTAGGTCTTGTCGCTCCTGCTATGTTAGTGTTTTACGGTTTGGCATGTATGAATGCAGCACAGTTCACTTTAGGAACTGTAAAGTACTTAGGCTTGAGTTGTGCGATTCTAGGACTTATCAATACCCAATTTATAGGTTATGGATTGTACTTTTGGGCAGCAGGTTTTGGATTGTGCCATATCATATATGGAGCTGTAATGTATTATAAATATGATAGGTAATTAGAAAGTTCCTCAATAAAATCACCTGATAAAAAAATTAATGAGTCTCATCAATAAGTTAAATAAAGCATTTGATCACCGCATACGATTAGGCATTATGTCTGTGCTCGTGGTAAACGATCATGCCGACTTTAAAGAACTCAAAGAGCTGCTGGATGTTACTGATGGCAACCTTGCCAGTCATGCCAAAGCTTTAGAGAAAGAGAGTTACATACGAGTAGAAAAAAGTTTTATAGGACGTAAACCTAATACAAAGTACATCGCTACCGATGTAGGTAAACTAGATTTTAAAAAACATATTGAAGCATTAGAAAAACTTATCGGTGGATAATGTAACGGAACTTGAACTTGAACTTGAACTTGAACTTGAACTTGAAAATTATGAATTTAAAAAACCAACCTCGTACCTTAAAACCAAAATTATGAAAACATTTTTTTTATCTATGTACTTTGAAATACAAAGTACTTTAAAAACGATAAGAGAGGTTTTTGTATACCACTCCTTTGAATTGGCCAGTAATATATACGTCAAATTCAAAACTGGACCTTCTTGGCAAGTAAATACGCAGCAACTATTGTCTTACCCATCAGAAAGTCTAGGATACCATCTTGGGTGTTTTTTAATCCAGCACAAATTTGAACCGCAACCTCGATGCGAGGATCACGATGTATTTCATGTTTTAACAGATTATAAAATTGATACTGCTCAAGAAATAGCCATGCAATACTGGTTATGGGGTAATGGCAAACGCAGTCCTTTTGTGCTGCTTGCTATGCTCGTAGGTGTGATGTTATATGTAGATCAATACATACTTTTTATAGAGGCTTTCTCTAGTGGACATAATTCTGCACCTATTTATCACTTAGACTTTAAACAATACCTCTACTCTCCTATTTCCATATTTAAATCAACTCTTATTACTTCAAATAACTAAAACCATGAAAAAAACCATAATTATTATCGCCGGAGGAATCGTCTTTTCCACCCTATTTTATGCTCAAAATCTAGGAATAAACGCTTTACTATACAGTCTGTTCTTGATTGTTACTCTTTTAATAAATCACAAAAAATTACTTTTTAAAAAAACTATTATCCTGAGTGGTATTGCAATGCTAGCAAGTGCTGCTGCCATTTGTGCTCATGGATCTGACTGGAGTATTTTTATGTACTTTTTAAGCACCTTTCTATTTCTAGGCTACATAGCTAGCTCTCAAAGCAGTATTTACGTGAGCTGGCTCAATGGTATTTACACCAGTTTATTCGGTATGTTTCATTCTTTATTTTACCAGTTAGAAAAAGAACAAAAGCCAGACAATGTAGAAAAAATTGACATAGCTCAAGTAATTAAATTAGTGATTATTCCAGTTGTATTAATTGTAATTTTCACACTTCTTTACAGTTCTTCAAACCCTATATTTAATGAAGTCCTAGAAGCTATAGATTTTTCATTTATTGATATTTTTTGGTTGTTTACTGCTGCAATAGGTTCTTTAATCATGGCAAATATTGAAAAACCACAAGCTATTCAAGAGCTCACTAAAAAAGACCAAGAAACATCTAATGAACTACAACCAAAATCGCTGAATGATTTGCAACTTCAATCGGTGCGCAATGAATCTCAAATAGGCTTCATTTCTATTCTTTGTTTGAACTTGTTGCTCGTATTTGTATTAATAACAGAAGTACTTTTCCTAACCAACTTAAATACCACTCAAGCCAGTGTGCTGTCTCAAGCGGTGCATCAAGGAGTTTATGCCTCTATTGCGAGTATCGTTATTGCTATAGGAATAATTGCCTTCATATATCGAGGCGATGTCAACTTCCTTAAAAACAATCAAAAGTTAAGAGCGCTTACTTACATCTGGATCATTTTAAACGCATTACTAGTAGCGAGTATTTTTACTAAAAACTACCTCTATATTGATGAACACGGACTTACACATAAACGTATAGGCGTGATTGTTTACTTGTTCTTGACAATTGCAGGCTTAATCACTACCTATCTCAAAGTAAATCACCGACTCAACTTTGTTTATTTGATACGACGCAACCTAGTTATAAGTTACACTACTCTTGCTTTTTATGGATTGATCAACTGGTCTGCTATAATTACAGAACATAATATCGTGGAAGAAAAAGTATCTAGAACCTACTTAGAAAGCCTGTTACCTCAAAATGCATTGGTATTAAAGAAATATAACCTTTACGATGATTATAAATCACAAACTAAAAGCAGTATTTACCATTATGACGATTATAACGAGTACGACTTTATAAATCGCAACTGGCAAGAATTTAACTGGATCGCACATCAATTAAAAGCATCAAATGAAAACATTTCTAAAGCGACTGCAGCCGCCAAATAGAGTAGCTGTACAGCTTGCAAGTGTGTTTTTTATTGCAGTGGCAGCAGCATACTTGTCACTAATAACAACAGGAGAAGAAATATTTAAATACATAGGCGTAGGCTCATTTATTATAGGTTTCATTGTCAACTCCATAACATTGTTAGTGGTCTTACTCAACTATGTTTTAGGGTTTGTATTACTTAAAGAAGCCCTATTTACCTTATATGTTATAGTACTGAGCGTTTCTCTTTCCCTCTTGTTACTATTTATATAAGCTGTAATTGGTCGATTCATATCTCCAAATAATATTATTAAAATCACCTTATGAAAACTTTATTTTTACATCGATTCCACGAGTTAAAACAAGTCTCTCTCATGACACTTTTGTGTATTTGCTTGCTTGGGCTACGAATGAAAATCACACATGATTTTTTCATGTTGTTTTTAATTTGGAATCTTTTCCTAGCATTTATTCCCTATGTGATGGTAGTTCGTTTACGCTTTCGCGAAAGCGTATCCAAAACCAACCTCATACTTACTTTTATAGTTTGGCTAGCCTTCCTACCCAATGCTCCTTATCTCGTTACAGATTTGATTCACATTAGACATGCTAGTGCTAGCTGGATCGTTTATGAATCACTTCTTATTTTAAGCTTCAGTGCTACCGGATTATTTTTAGGATTTTTAAGTCTCAGAGATATGACGCAACTATTAAGTGAAAAAGGGTGGTTGTCCAGCATAAAACACAAGGCTCTATTTCAAAATATCGTCTTAATTCTCTGCAGTTATGGCATCTACCTAGGAAGAGTTTTAAGGTGGAATACATGGGATATTATTCAACATCCAGAAAAATTATTTAAGGATATGGTAGATCTTTTTTTACACCCTTTTTCAAATCAAGAAGCCTGGCTCATGATAAGCAGTATGAGCTTTTTCCTTATCGTTACTTTTAATCTATTTAAAAATTATAATGAACCTACAAAAATTACATCGCAAGCCTAAAAAAGTTTATATAATCGCAGCTTTAATATTGTTTGTGATTGAAGTGTTAATAGAACGATATGCTCACGACGATTTTATAAGACCTTATCTAGGAGATTTTTTTGTGGTTATTTTAATTTATTCAGCAGTAATGTCGGTAAGTAATTTCAAGGTTATGAGCGTTGCTATTGCAACCTTGCTTTTTAGTTACGCCATTGAAATAGCTCAATATGCACAAGTAGTCTCTCTATTAGGATTAGAAGATAACAAAATAGCAAGAATAATTATAGGCACAAGTTTTTCTTGGTGGGATGTATTGATGTATACTTTGGGAATTTTATTTGTGTTGATGGTGGAGCGTTGGAATTTTAAAATAGAATAAAACTATAAATTATGATCTAGCAAACTCCTCTAAATTTTCTGCTCCTATTGTATATCTTTACAGGTTTATTTTGAGACCAATACGTATGAAAGAATTCATCTCCAACCGAAGTAACGAATTCAAAAGCATTTTTGCGCTTACTTTACTTTGTCTGGTTTTTCTAGCTATTCGCTTGAAATTGGGTTATAGTGAGTACAAATTTTTCATACTATGGAATTTATTTTTAGCCTTTATTCCTTACGTTTTAGTTATGAGTTTACGCTTGCGCGAAAGCGTACATAAGGTCACACTTGTAGTTATAATTATAGTCTGGCTGGCATTTCTACCTAATGCGCCATATATCCTCAGTGATTTAATTCACCTGACAGCTGCTCCTTCAAATTATATAATTTTTGAGGCTTTATTTTTACTGAGCTATGCCCTTTGTGGACTTTATTTGGGCTATTTAAGTTTAAGAGATATGAGTATTATTTTACACGATAAAGGATGGCTCAAAAAGAAGGTTTTTATATTTATTTTTCAAAACACCATACTTTTTCTATGTGCTTATGGAGTTTATATAGGTCGGGAATTGCGATGGAATTCTTGGGATGTCATTAATCGTCCCAAGGATATTGTTATGGATATCGCTCCATTGCATCAAAACCCTATAGAGAATAAAGAAAGTTGGATTTTTATAGGAAGTATGAGTATTTTTCTTATGCTCACTTATCGTGCGTTTACAATGATGGCAACTCATAGCACCTTATCAAAGAAGCCTTAACTCCAGGTTTACCTTTTCAGTGCAAAATGCCCTTTAAAGCTGCGTCCATCAGCTAGTTCTACAAGATACCAGTAGTCGCTAGATGGCATAGGGTT
>MAAC01006724.1_pt1 | contig 31937 bp, 39 predicted proteins | sample 1115981 | NCBI WGS metagenome assembly MAAC01 (sample SAMN04961126, study PRJNA320927) | seawater metagenome | isolation source: sample BD02T64 sea water enriched with oil for 64 days | place: USA:Gulf of Mexico | collected 2013-07-27 | reverse complement strand
TGATCTGTAATATGTTTGCCCGACACAGAAAACTCCTTCGTTTATCTGTATCGAAATGTATCAGATCAACCGGCCAAGATAATTGTCGTTGGACCGGTCAAGTTAATTGTCGCTTAATAGCGAGCCCTTCTGAAGCGCTCGTATACAGGAGGGGATACGGCTTCCGAAGCCTCTATATATGAGTTTTTTTGATGGGTTGTTGTTGGATAGACTTATTTTTAAATAGACTGTCGATAAGCTGTACGTCTTAAAGTTAGGGGCATTCAGGCTAGTTCTACTAGGTTGTTGTTTATGTTAATGCAGCAACTAGCCCCGCATTAATCTGGTTGTTAAAGTTGCTAAATGAAACATTTGTTATCTAAATATACTTCTTTGTTAAGTGTAGAATCACGCATTTTTGCACTTACAGGATACTTAAATGTTACGGAATAACATGAAACATGGATTTTATATTTGCATTCTCTTTCTCGTTGCGTGTGGTGGGTCTGGTGGCGGGGCAGGGGTTGATTTCCATGAACAATAGATTAACTCAATGGGTACATTCACCAATAGCCGGACAATCTTGATAGCTTCACTATCGACATTGGCAGTATCAAAGCGTGGCTGATGTATCCGAGTGAATTACGTGAGGGAATTGAGAGGGTGTTCGGTGAATAGTAAAAAACGATTTTTTTTGATATTCGCGCCATTACCATTATTGTATGTTATTGGTTTTTTTACAGTGACACCGATAATGTTATCTTCTGACACCCTAAAAGCTCCGGTGCAATCGTTTTACAAAAAACTGTACCAAGACCCTGTGATGGCGCTAGCCCCCGACAACACCATCAGGGTGCTTTGGACGGATGTTAATTTATATTGGTGTGAACGTGATAATAAATGCGGAGTTTCGGACTTATAGGTCGTAGCAAACGCCAGCTTGATCCTCAAAACCAACCGCCTGCACGTGCAATTGGCTTTGAGTGCTTATGTCTCGATGTGGTTAATTTCCTGTGAAATTGGCAGCTATATACTCTCCGCCTAAAGTCAGATAAACATACAATGTTTGTTTCTCAGTATCGGCAATGTTCGAATTGACGAATATGACTAGCCACTCAGGGGTGCCCTTAACTGTTATTTTTTCAATCGATGCCGCCGTAATAAGTAACCAACTATTCTCTAACTTATCTCTTGTCACGAGTGCGGAGACAATCTGGGCCGCATTCTCTTTTGCGGTTTCCTGGGTCACTGGTGCAGGGGAGTGACCGTGGCCATGCCCGTGATCATGACCACTTCCCGCCATTGCGGTAATTGGGAGCAGGCCAAGAACAAAGCCAAGCAGTAACGTTTTTATATGCATCATGTGAATCTCCTAAAGTGTATCGTGGGTTGTTTGGATTGAGCTTTCTAAGGGGTCAATATCATCTATCTTTTCTTCTAAATCGAGGAGTTGATACTCGCCTTTAGTTTCTAATGCAATGGTAACAGCAGCTAGTGAATCGTTCTTCCAGTACCAACCATGTGTGCCTGCAAAAATCGTGGTTAAGGAACCGTTCGCCTGGTTAGCTGTGTCTTTTTTGAAACTCTTGAAGTAACCGCTCGTATCACCTGCTGGTTCGCCATGAAAATCATAGAATAGCGATGTGCCTTCTGTTTTCCACGTGTATTCAAGCGTTGCCCCTTTTGCCAGGTAAAGCTTGTATTCCTTATCTCCTCTGGCTGGAATGTCTATGCTAATTGAATCCTTTCGCTGTATTTGCTCAGGTTCATCAATATCTTTCTCTGAAGAAACTGTGCTGTTTTCCATCGCTTGAGTTGGTTGGCTACTCACTACAAATTCTTCCGGATTACTGGTATGAGCATAACCGTGCATCTGCATTAGGAAAAGCAGACTTCCCGCCACTATTAGCCCATAATTTGCGATCAAGCTGAAGGTCTGGAACGTGCTGCGTTTACGCCAAGCGGCAACCAACAGCAACATCACGGCAAGCGCGCTGACTTGTCCCAATTCGATGCCAACATTAAAGGAAATGATATTAAGTAACAGGCTGTCTTCACTCAGTGGCAATTCCTGTAATCGAGTGGACAAACCAAAGCCGTGAATCAGTCCCAGACCAATAATCATAAGCATCATACTGGGTGGATTAGTGTTCAGGTACTTACGGAAACCGTCAATATTGGCAAAAGCGATATAACATACACTTAAACCAATCACCGCATCGATGAGAAAGTAGTTAAGCTGTATTCCATTAAACGTCGCGTAGATCAAGGTCACACTATGACCCAGCGTAAACGCGGTGACGTATTTGGCGATATCGCGGAAGGTGCTCAGGAAAAATATGATGCCGAACACAAATAGTAGATGGTCGTAACCCGACAACATATGCGTTGCCCCAAGCCACATATAGCGTAAATTACCGCCTTCAATAATAGCCAGTTTATCGGCCTCGGACATGCCATGTGCGTAGGCGACTTGCGCCACCACACTAGAAATTAACAATCCTGCAACTAGATAGAACAGTCGCACAGATAAAGTTGTTCTGGATAACACGTTGTCATTCTCCTGAATAGGGTTATATTTATTTTCCGACCTAACAGTTAGCGCAAGCACTACTATTAAGTAAAAATCTGAAGATAAGGAATTTAATTGGCAAACCACAGTCCGCAACAAATCCACCACGGATCTTATGCAGAACTAGATTTTAACTACAGTGGGGTATTGCCCGAATTATTTGATGGGCGGAGCACGCAGAGGGGGGTGGAATAAGTAATAGCAGGTGGCAAATAATTTTTCATAAAACCTCGATCTATAGAGGCAAACCAAGCGGGGCTCAATCAGGAAAAAACCGATCAAAAGAAGAATTAATACTGGTGTGGTTAATACGATTGTTTTCTTTATCAAATTGTCAGGACTGACATCAATTGCAGCAGGGTGATGATCAACATGGCGATTGGTCAAGTCAAAATCATGTAGTATCGATGCGGTATGTACAGAAACAACATGCCCAGATACATCTGCATGTTCATTATGCTCAAGATGCATGTGCAGCCGATTAGTCTGCGTTAGTAACAGTGCAAGACCGAGACACAGAATTAGCAGATACTGTAAAATGAGATTGTAATCGATTTTTTGCATTGCAGCCGAGTTTATACCATGCAATACCACGATTCAAGCTGGCAGCCTCTCAGTTATCAGGGTTAAAAGTGCTTTGGAGTAGGGTTATGCTAGCAAGATGTTCTTGTGATCAGGCATTCTGTTCTCGAAGAGGCTTTACCTTTTCGCCTACCTTCATCGCTTTGCCCATATATCAATTTACTGATGTTAAAGTATCGTCTTTAATTGGACATCTCAACGACAAAGAAGGCGCACCCTAGGGACTTAGAGATTTAACCCATCATAGCTGTACCACATACCCTAACTTTCATCATTCATGATACTGTCTGTGTAGTGGAGCAGGTGGTTTGTGACGTTCGACCAGACTCAGCACTTGTCAATAACGCCACAGGTATTGTACTCTGCCCTTTCGCAGGCACTTAAACTGTTATATCGCCAGTGACCAACGCTCTACAGCTCTTGGTATCACTGACTTGGATATTGGTTCAATGGCGTGTAGATTCCCGTCGTTTCCACCAAATGAAGGTTCGCAAGAACCTATGAAGCCTGCAAGACCGATTCATTACCGGTTTTGCGGGCTTTTTTGTGGAAATTATTGCGCCTTAAAATCTAATTTAGTGCCATTTGTACTGAGATTTAACTTTCAGGTGGTACTAAGTTGGACTATTTACAACGGAACACATCCTCTAATATCTATTATTTTCGGTATCAGTTACCTGTAAAGTTAAAGTGTTTTTCTGGTATGCGTGAGATTAAGCTCACCCTCAAAACCACGAATAAGAAGCAAGCGTTGGAGCGGGGTAGTTCGATACTTCAATGTATTCGTTAGCTAAGGTGTGTATTAAACATGAGATTAGCATAAGACACTCTCGATCAAATAAACCGCCTTGTGTACCAAAATTTACTGCTGACATATGAATACTCCAGCTTCAATAAACGTGATGTGCCGGAGGGTGCTCAGGGTTATATTGCATCCACCGTAAGATTCATAGGAAAGCAACTTGAGGACAAAGAGCCTACATACGGGAAGATGGAAACTATTGCTTTTCTTGAGCGAGAGGGGATTGATTACAACCGAGGAAGCAGCAAGTCCTCGGCTTTATTCCAAATGGTTGCACCTCCAAGAGGCATTGGTTTTTTTAGGGAACGTACAGTTTGAATCGCAGTTGCAGTGTGCAATCGATGCGTGCCAACCAAAAATAGAACAAGTCAATACTGCCGACCGTTAAAACGTCGGCTGATTGAGGTAGTGGCCACAATTCATCATATTTCAAACGTAATGCTTCCAGAATTAGTAGTCATTATATGGCTTCATTCTACTAATCGGAGTCTAGATATGATCGTTAGAATATATTCACTAGCCACTTGTTTTTTTATGTGTTGCAATTTTACTGGTTGCTTTACCTATTATTACGATGGGGTCAATCTAGACTTTGTCACCGTCAAACACGATTTACTCATTTGCTTATGAAAAATACGCACCGTAATTATGCTATTTATATCGTGTTTTGGTTTATGACGGTTTGTCTTGGTCTTCTATCAAGGTCGAGCTATGTACCGCTACCAAATTTCTTGAGAGCGTACGCTGGGGATACTATTTGGGCATCAATGGTCTTTTTTCTATTTTGTATAATATGTTCCAAATGGAAAACACAGTACGTTGCATTGTTAGCGGTGTTATTTTGTTTTTCTATAGAAATCTCTCAGCTTTATCATGCACCATGGATAGATGGTATTAGAAGCAATGGGCTGGGTGGGCTTGTTCTCGGATTTGGCTTCAAATATAGCGACCTGATATGCTACCTAATCGGCGTGTTGCTTGGGGCGGCTATTGATTGGGTGTTATTCTCTAGAGCACAAAAAGCTGTGTTTAATAAGGCGTAGCAATTGCTTCTATTTGCATTAAGTGCCAGGCATATGGACCTGAATGAACTCGAATAAACAGTGCAGGGTTGGTAGCTTACTTGACCAATGCAGTGCGGGCACCGCAAACAATTGAAGTGTTTAAGATATTGGTGGCCTAAATTAATATGTGTAGGTGATACGTAAAGCCTTCTGAATCTAGTTGAAAGTACCTGTTTTGTACATGTGAATATGCTGTCGTACAGCGTTAGGCTAAGGCGTATCCGAATCTAATCTGATTGCTAATCTGAAGGGAGAATGTACAATGCTGCTTCAAAAAGACCGAGTTAACGGCGTATATTCTATGGGCAATATTACATTCACCTCTTATCTAAGCTCACCTGTACGATGGATCAAGGGGTTTAGCAAAACGCAAGATATCGTGTTCTTATACCTGCTTGCTTTAATTCCGAGATTAATATTTGTCGCAATTGCAGGGCAGGGGCCTTTAAGCCTTGATGAAATTGAGTATGACCGAATTGCTTGGTATTTATCCGAGGGAGAGGGGTTCTTATGGTATTTTGGATTGGAATGTACATTTAGGCCACCCGTTTACGCAGCATTTATCGGTCTGATTTATTTTATTGCAGGCCCTGACTATTACATTGCAAGGCTTGTTCAAACTTTTGTAATTGCAACACAAAGCGTTATTACCTATCTAATTGCAAGAGAACTTTTTAGCCGCAAAGTTAGTTTGCTCTCAGGGCTAATCGTTGCACTGTACCTTACGTTGATATGTTTTTCTGTAACGTTGATGTCAGAAAATCTTTTTATATCTTTTCTTTTGCTTTCGCTGTTGTTTATGTTGAGGTTTCATCGCTATAGAACTTATAAGTACACAGCGCTAACGGGTTTTTTCCTAATGTTGGGGATACTTACTCGGCCTTCGTTGGGGCCATTTGTTTTATTGTTATTACCTTGGTTTTACTGGCCTCAAAAAGACCTAAAGTTAACCCTTCGTCATATTGGGTGCTTGGCTTTAATTATTCTCATACCTGTCTCGATGTGGGTATATAGAAACTACCAAGTTACGGGAGAGTTTGTTTATATCGATAGTCGTGCTGGCTACAATTTATATATAGGGTATAACGAACAGTCGCCAGGTAATTTCCATATGCAATCGGCGACGGAGTTATTGTTTAAGCATGTTGAAAACACGATTAACGCTGTAGCCCCTGAGATTTCACGTTCCAAAGGTCATGGGATGTTTAGTCGTGAAATAAGATCTTACGAGACGCGTAAGCACATTTCCTATGAGCAATACCCTTTAGATAATGCTCCAAGTGATGTGTGGTTTGATCGTTACGGAAAAGAACAGGCTTTGTCTTTTATGCGTGACCACCCGTGGGATGCGTTGATGTTAGTCCCAAAGAAATTCATGTATTTTTGGAACTTAGAGCATCGTATTTTATTGTTTGGGTATTCGCAAGGAGTCATCGGGCACCTCCCGACAATTCCACTAGCTATTCTTTTTTTCTGTTTGTTGGCTCCTTTCGTGTTCATTGTGATTGGTTCGATTTTATATTTAACAACGTCACGTTTGAACGTTAAGACTCTATTGTTATTGACTCCCGTTGCTTATCTTACTGTTATGCATAGCTTAACGTTTGGCGATGCCCGCTTTCATTACCCTATTGTCCCCATTTTGGCAATATTTGCTTCAGGAGCAGTGTTTAATATGTCAATTTTTGGTGGTAATGGTATCAAAATGTTTGCTAGGGAGACTTTGCTTTGGCGAAAGATATTAGGGGTTGGCCTTATTTCACTGTTTGTTTTCATGTGGAGTTACGGCTTATATGAATCGCTAGGTAAATGGATTACGGTCTTTGGGCCGAGTGGCCATCATAGTTATTTAAGCTTCTAGATATTTTTTCCTGAGTATATTGCGGATTTCAAAATTAACGTAATGACTATTCATTGACCACTTGGTGTGAAGAGGTTAGACTTTGGAACAGGAATAACAATAATATATATGGAATGGATGCTATGAAAAAATTATATCGGTTAACCCTTATTTCTCTTCTTACCCTAACAGCTTTTGTTTCTAGTGGCTGCAAAAAAGAAGGTCTAGATTTACCTCCACTGTCTGAATATCAAGAAAGTGAGGGGTGGTATGAAGACGCTTTTGTTCGTGTGTATAACAGTGACATAGCTGATGAAGGGGTAGAGAAAATTTTTACCCATCCTTGGTTTGTATTGAAACCCGCTAATTCTGATTCGGTTGTTGTTTTGCAATTGATAAAAACTGATAAGGATCCTGAAGAGGCCTGTGACCCGTTTAACCCTAGGGATTATCAAGGTGAAGATTTTCAAGCATGTGGTCACGTCGTTCTCCGTGGACTACCTGCCTGGGCAGATATAAGCGATTTGGAAAAAGCTTATTTCAACAATGAAATTCCTGTTTATATTCGGGGAGAGCTTAGGGGGGTAGAGGCAGAAGACTCAGTTGATTTTATTTTAGATGAGTCAAAGTTTTATGCATGCAGGTTTGAGTATCAATACGTTCTTCATAACAGTAATACTTTTGCTGAGGTTATGCTTGAAAACTCAGGGCTTCGAGAAGCTATAGAGGCTGGAGGGAGTGAGATCAATTTGGGGACTTCTGCATGGGGAAAGGATTCATGGAAAGATTGTCAGTATGAATTCTAGTAAGACTTTAGTGTTTTTTAGATGAATTAAGATAAGGCTCTTTTTCTAAAGGGTCTTATCTTTTTTTTGGATGTTTCTTTGTGTGTGGGCCTGGCATAAACGGCGTGTTTAGGGTCGTGCTGTACAGTATTTAGAAGACAGGCTAAAATTACTGGGTAGAAACGTAACTAGGTTGGTGCAAAGTCATTACAAATTATCAATTGGACGGATTGTTGCCTTGCTTGTGTTGGTTTTTATATCAGTATTCACCAACGCGCGTTCTGTCACTTTAGGTATCAGCTTTTCAATTCCACCCTATGTGATTTTGGTAGATTGCTATAGCTTTAAGTAGGCCTCGTACTCTTTGTAGATCTTGTCCAGTGTTCCATTGGTTTTGATTTCTTGTATGGCAATGTTGGCTTTGTCACGCATATTCTTATCTTTAAATGCAATATGGGAATAGACGTCGGGCCAAAGTCTATGGATCACAAAGTCACTTGCATCGATACTTTTTCTTTCTTTATACATTGGGGCCTTGATGTCATTGAGGAATATATATACATCACCAACGCGCACGTCCTTTTTCCCTATAGCTACTAATTTGGTGGTTTCACTAGGAAGGGCGTATTCATAATACAGGGGATTGGCTAGCGCCATTTTCTTATATTCTTCACCTAATAAATCGGTTGCTCCCTGATAGGCTGCAATCGATTTACCTTGTAAATCAGATGTTTGGTTAATGACCATTTTATTTTCTGCTTTTGATACAGCAACATCGGTATAGCGGAAGATGGGGGCGGATAAGTACGCATCGGTGTCTGAATTGGGGAAAATATTACAGGCTGCATCGATCCTTATGTCGGCTTTCATTTCTCGAAGTAGCCGAGTATTACTCATGAAGATAAATTGCACCTCGTATTCAGGTAATAACTTAAAGATTTCTTTGGTAATATCCAAAAATAGCCCACGTTCACCCTCCTCAATAAAAAAGGGTTCAAAATTACCAACGCCCACCCGCAACACCTGCTTTGCGGGCAACAATTGTGAGGCAAATAAGAGCACCAATGTCGGTATGATGTATTTTAAAAAACGTGCCATAGGTCGTTGGTGAAACGTCCGGTTTGTGGGGCCTCTGGTCAGGGAGGGGTTCACTAAGCATAGGCCATTTTTAGATAGGTGGCTACCTGGGTTGGACGAAGCAAATTCTGGGCCGTTGATTTCAGAGAAAGTGTTCTATTATTAACCCCTTAGATTACGTGGACCAATTTTTTCTTAACCGTGGTGCCTTTAATAATATAGAATTCCCAAGGCTGTAGATTACAGGAATTGGGTGCAAGCATGGCTAGGTCAAGGCACCTGTTTGGGATTTCATCTGGAACAGGTTCATCGGTAAATCGTCGTATCGAGCGGTGAGTTTCAACAACCATCTCAAACTCTTTTACGTCTATTTCAGGTAATTCTGTTTGAGAAATTGATGGTATAGCTGAATCCATGGGCACTCCATTTTGTTTGATTGAAACGATCAGGATATAGTACGGGAGTAGGCTTTTGGCGTTACTTCATACCACCTTCTGATTTCAGTTTGCGTTGTAGTGTACGCTCACTCATTCCCAGTTGATTTGCAAAAATGATAACCCTTTATCACTTGAGGATAGTGTTTGTGATATGAGTATTCGTAGTGGTTGTGAACACGTAGGATTGTTTGATTTCTCTGAAGTACTAAGGTCAATAGACTCAATGTTATCGACACGAACAGGTTTAATTCTATATTCTTTTTGAAGGGCGTTTGTATCAACGGTAGCACCTGAAAATGTTTGGCTAAAATAGATATCTGTTTTAAATATATCTTGATAGCGTTGGTAATCTCTCGGCTTTTTATGTGTAAAATAAATAGCTTTTGCAACTAAACCGGTCTCAATTACTTTTTCTCTCATTCTAACCTTTGGAGTGGTGAAACCGCTTATGATGAACCTGGTATGCCGTCCCTTGAAAATATTGAAAAAAACGTTAGTAAATATGAAGTAGGTTTGGTCTTTTTCGAACCCCAAAATTTTCGGGGAGAAGGGGATGAGCCGCTTTTATTTGAGGCTTATGGACCGACCTCTAGCGGTACGAGTGATACCTATGTTTATGATTTTATTGACCGAGACCCTACCTCTATCTTTACGTATTCAGCGGATTCATTAATGCGTGGGTTTTATGTGCATGAGCCTGTTTATTCCCCAAATGGTGAGTTTTCACTAATGGCTGCTGGTGGAATATCGGGTAATGAATTCAACTCTCCAGGGTATGGGGTCGGTATTGTATTATTCAATAATAATTAGTTGAGCGGTATTTGATAGATTGGCAACAGAGTATTCAACAGAGAATACTCTTAGGGCTGGTGTTATTTTTGACAGCCTCATGTTCCGTTGCTTGATCTACGCAGGATTTTCGGTATGCGTTTGGTGTGTGGCCAGTCCAGCGTTTGAATGCTCTCTTAAAATTACTTGGTTCTGAGTACCCCGTCATATCCGCTATTTCGCTGATCGACCATTCGGTATCTTTGAGGTATTCTTTCGCGAGAGATTCTCTGACAGAATCAAGAACCGCTTGGTAGGTCGTTCCCACTTCATTTAATTTACGTCGTAGGGTACGAATACTCATTGAAAATTGATCGGCAACTTGTTCTTGGGACGGTAATAGCCAAGGTGACTCGTATAGCACTGTTCTAATTTTACTTACGATACATTGTGCTTTTTCAAATTGTTTGAGTTCAGTTTCGCATTGTTGTTTTGATATAGAAAAAATCGATTGATTTTTGAAGCCATCTTTGTCATCAAAATAGGATCGGCTGATAGTGAATGAACATGAGGAAGAATCAAACCTAACGTCTGATCCTAAGTACTCTTGGTACGTGTTGGCGTAATCCGGTGCGCTATAATCGAATTCACATTTCGCGTCAAATTTTTTCCCCTTTAGATATTGAGACACAAACGCGTGGGTTCCGCTAATAGCGCACTCTAAATAAAAACGAGAAATGTAAGGTGTCGAACTCTCTGTTAATTCAAATGTGAACTGTATGTTATCGGGTGTGAAAATTAATGTTAGTCGTAGAAAATTGATGCGAAGTTTTAAATAGCGCTGAAAAACCCGAAACCCTTCTTCGTAGTTCGGGCTGCTTAATACGGCGTAGGCGAGAGATCCATGGCTTGTAATGTCCGTACGTTTCCCCATTGCTAAGCCTAATCCGCGGACATTTAAAGTTTCTACATTGCGGCAAAAGAATCCTTCAATATCTTTACACAGCATGAAGCCCTCAGTCTTTTTCATGATATTGGCTTCAGATGCCACGTTCTGTAACCATACCGATAGATCAACGCCATGTTCCTGCAGTACATTAAGAAATACCCTGTTGTACTCCGCAGAGAAGGTTGAAAAACCTTGTTTTTCTAATGGTGGGTTAACCATGCTTTTCTCTTATTAATATGGGTTGTTTTTAATTGGCTAGTTAAACAGGTTACCAAAAGCTAATCGAAAGAATTCGGTGGCAGCCAAATGGCGGTACATTGACGCCAAATAGCTGCCAACGCTAGGGGGGATTGCGTTTTATAGGATATCATTAGTGTAAGGAATATCACGCAGCATCCGGTCTTCCAAGTAAATATATGTAACCTACGTGTTGGATTGTAAGTTCTATTATTTGCTGGGTTGATTGATTCTAAATCAATATAAAATATCTGCCTTTGAATGGGTGAGCCTCGACGTCGAAGCGATAGAGAACACTCGTCCCAATTGAACAAAGGCCTATTTGTTATACTCTTATAATATAACGCTGTTATTGCTAAGTCGTAGTTGTGGGGTTATTTAACTGCTTTCTTGAGACATTAAACGTATGCCAGCGACAATTAATCAAAAATCATGCCCTTTCTGCAAAAGCGCGAACAATTGCATGATTAAAAGTGAAAATCCATGTTGGTGCAAGGATGTTGTTGTTTCAGCTAAACTTGTCGATATGGTTCCAGTAGAATTGATGCGGAAGTCGTGTATATGTCGGGAATGCATCGAACTATTTAATGAAAATCCATCAGGGTTTATATCAAAATATTCATAAGCGTTGATGAGATATTCATAAGAATCTACGGTAAAATGGCATAAAGACACAGGTAAATTTGGTTCGTATTCATTCAATAGCCTGGACGTATTTATTATGAGCAATATTGTAGATTTCGCTGAGGAAAGGCGCAAAAGACAAGCCGTTAACCTGACAAACAGAGACGAAGCTTTGGCTCAGATATTGTCTGACTTAAAGGTGACGGTAGCCCGCATGGAGGTGTTGGGTAAAGAGCTGGTTCTCACCCAGAAAAAACTGGAACTTGCTGAAAAACGAGCGCAGTGGGCACAGCAAAGCATGGGTAATCTTCGAGGATTATGCGTCCAATATATTAAGTCTAAATGCAGTCTCAACAAAGGGCTAAAAAATCGAGATGATAATATTCATTAATATTACCATCGAATACTAAGGAAGGTCGTTCAGAGGCATGTCTGTGCAGTGGACGGAAAATATAGTCTATACTTTTCTCAAATGATGGTTATATGATTTAGTTCTGAGAGAATGTAGAGAGAGTATAGTGATACGGTTTGTTCGGTTTTGGCAAAATCTGGGTTTGTTTTTGACGCAGCGGCTACTTTTTGTTCTGCTATTTTTGCCTGTACATGTTATTGCGGCAAGCTCTGAGGAAGCATTGCAGTTATCTGGTTTCGCATCATTTGGAGCGGGGAAATTAAGCCGGGACGATGCGCCTTTTCTTAACTATGCCGAAGGTTGGAGTTTTCGTTCCGATACTATTGTTGGAGGTCAAGCCCAATATCAGTTCACCAATCGTTGGTCTTCTACAATACAGGTGGTTGCAAGGGGGTTTACGTTTGACGACAATGATAAGTTCGATCCTGTTCTAGAGTGGCTTTTTACAAGTTATCAATGGTCACCGGAAACGCGTTTTCGTGTAGGGCGTATGAGGACGCCACTATATCTGTTTTCAGATTCCCTTGAAATTGGCTATGCCTACCCATGGGTAAGGCCCCCAGTGGATATTTACAGCTACTTGCTTGCGCCACTGGCAAACTTTGATGGCGTGGATTTCTCAACAAACGTTGATTTTGGTGAAGCTGATTTGGATGTTCAGATTTTTGCTGGTGTTAGTAGGGGTACCTATATTGATTTTGATATAGAACTGTCTCCAATCTTTGGTGTTAATTTTGTATCTCATTGGGACAGTTTGACGCTCCGTTACGGTGTAACGCTAGGTTATACCGATGCCGCTAGCGAGGGACTGTCAGCTTTTGCGAGCAACTATGATTTTTTTGCATCCCAAATTCCGATATTTAAAGAAATTCGAGATTCCCATGAAACAGAGGATGAGCTGTTTCAGTATCACGCGGTTGGGCTTCAATGGGATTATGAGAACTGGTCGGTTATTAGTGAGGCATATACGACAGTTGGTCCGGGAAAAGATTTCTCTAATGATGCAAAAGGCTGGTATGTCTCGTTTACAAAACAAATTCAAGACTTTGCACCTTATATGGTATTTGGCTACTACAAAAATGAATTTAGTGATGATATTTCATCACTAATTGCAGAGAGTAAGATTACATATCCGGTTGGTGGACCTTTGGGGCCTGAACTGGATGGGCTTAGAGAGATCAATCTGTTAATTCTTGATGATTTTAATGAGAAAGGGAGAAGCTATACGGTTGGTGTGCGGTATGATTTTCGCCAGAATGCTGCTTTTAAGGTTGAAGTGGAATACTTTGATTCGACCTCTCAGTTAACTCGGGCAGCACTGAGTGACTCAAAACAGGATACCGTGCTATTAAGCATGGTTGTTGATGTGGTGTTCTGATGCGGAATATTACTCAGATGCCTCTAGTGAAGGGCGTAGCGTTTAGTATGGTGCTATGTGTTATAAGCGTTTCATGTTACGCAGATGTCGCTGTTGTCGTGCATCCGAGCAGCAGTATTGAGTCGTTAACGACTAGGCAGGTAAAAAAGCTATTTTTGGGCCGTTTAAGGATGCTTCCTAACACCGGTCGAGAAGCCGCTGTTGTTGATCAGGACGCGGATTCAGCTTCTCATAAACTCCTGTATTCAAAGCTTATTAATATGACCCCAGTTAAACTAAGGCGGTACCGTGCTGCTTATCTTTTTAGTGGAAAAGGTACGTTGCCGGTTATGGTAAAGGGGGATGAGAAAGTAAAAGATTTTGTTGCCGATAGTTTATCTGCTATCGGTTATATTGATGCCGCGTTGGTAGATGATAGCGTGAAATCAGTTTACCTTTTGTCTATCGACTAATTTTAGTGGTGTCCATTCGATTCTGACGTATATTTAAAAATAACGTATAAGCTCTTGTTTTTCAGCTAGTTAGATTTTTCAGGTTTTAGATGGTGATATTCATCTCCCTTTTTGGACTACAATTAACGAATATTGTTTTATATGACTATTAGTCCCATTGAGGCGCCGAGTGAAGCTGAATCAAAATTCGAAAATTCGATTTCAAATTATATCTATCTCGATCTTTGGAGGGTTGGGGTTTAGCTGTTATTTGGCTTTTAGTATGTTTTCGTCGTTGAATATTGTGGAGAACACCCAGGACGTTAAGGAAGTTCAATACCCGGTTATTCAGAGACTTGTAAGGATGAATTATGAGACCAATTTGGTCCGTGATTCTTTATCTGATGTGGTCAGTTTAGGTGACGACATTTTTATCGAGGATACTGATGCGTTAGCGGAAGGTTTCCACCTTCTTGTGGCTGAAATTATTGAAATAGACCCAGGATTCGCAAAAGAAGTGGGTTCTATTGAGACACTTTTTAATGTCTATTATAAGGATGCCAGGAACCTAACATTAATGTTAGTGAGGTCCCCGGGCGATCTGGATAAATATGAGTCGCAAGCAGTTTTGGCAAATTCTAGGTTTAAAAAAATCAGTAAAAAAATATCTGAGTTACTTGATTCTGAACAGCGTGATTTTACGTTATCGCTAAATGAGATAACGCAATCTATTCGAGAGACACTGACGATTGGAGTGTATCTTGCGGTGCTTACGTTGGCGGGTATCTTTATCGTTACTTGGCGAGCATTGGTAAATATATTGCGGCTAATTAATCGTAGTGACGCGTTGAAAAAAGAATTTCTTGCAACAATGAGCCATGAATTAAGAACACCGATGAATGGTATTTATGGATCAATACAGTTGCTCAAAATGACGAACCTTGATGAGCAACAAACAAAATACCTGGACGCTGCGGTAGAGTCATTTTCATCGATGAAAATGTCCGTTGACGATATTTTAACGTTCTCGGACTTTATGTCAGGAAAACCTAGAATAAGGAAGGTGTTTGCAGGTCTTTCCAGGGAAGTTAAAGGGTTTCTTGATGAGGCAAGTGAGTACGCAAGTAAAAAAAATCTTGGATTGACAGTTGAGCTAAATAATTGCTCTGATTTTGTTCAAAAAGTATTGCACATTGTTCGTCATGTTTTTAATAACGCGGTGAAGTTTACTGAAATTGGCTCTATTGAATTTGAGATGAAATATAACGTCAATAGATCGTTACTAGAGGAGGGAACGGTAGAAATATCCGTTAGAGATTCGGGGCGAGGCATTCCTGAAGACAAGCTAGAGGATGTTTTTCAGCCTTTTAAGCAGCTTGACGGCTCCTTTCATCGATTACATCAAGGTATTGGTTTGGGGCTGGCAATGTGCAAGGCGATCAGCGATAGCATGAGGGGAGTCATTGAACTTAAAAATAGGGAAGGGGCAAGCGGCATTGTTGTTACCATTCCCCGCGAAATTTAAACGAAAAGAAGTAAAAGAGGCGTTGTTAAAAGGTAATGAGGAGAAGGGTGCTAAGGATAAAAGTGCAGAAGAAAAAACAACATCGACAGAGAAGAATAAAGATGAAGGAATCATTCTTGTTGCAGAAGATAATCATGTCAATCAGTTGGTCATAAAGGGGCTTTTGAAGCGGCTAGGTTATCAAGTTGTTTTGGCAGATAATGGGCAAGAAGCGTTGGAAAGGCTCAAGGGTAGTAATGTTACATTAGTATTAATGGATTGTCAGATGCCTGTTATGGATGGCTTTGAATCGACAAAGTGTATTCGTGAACTTGAAGAACCGTATTGTGATATCCCCATTATCGCGGTTACTGCGAATACGATGGAGGGAGACAGGGAGCATTGCTTGGAGGTTGGGATGAATGAATACTTAAAAAAACCGGTGAATATGGGTGTATTAAAACAAGCGATAGAAGACCAGCTAGAGAAAAGCTAAAAAACGTTACTAATCCATTGAGTTCCATACCCAATTTTCTTCCAAACAGTCGCGCTCTATTTTGGTGCGTTTTGTCGTGCTTGTGCTTTTTTTGCCCACATTTGGGTCGGCGGGGTGGGTGGTTAACTTTTGAAATTGGCACCTGCAACTATTTATCCCTTATATTTCAATAGGATACATCAGTTTTATTCAATGTGACGTACTTCGGGTTCGAAAATTGCATTGCCACTGGCTTATTTGCATTAGTGATCAGTACTTTACGCTGACATTAATGAAGTAGTTTGTTTTTCAGCAATATCCTTGGAGATAATTATGAGTGGAAATGCAACCCGTTTAGCGGCAATTAGTGCGATTACAAACGCGACGCCTATTAGCACTGAAATGCCAGAGCCCCTGAGTAAAATCTGGGCCAGCGACGTTTTTAGCCTAGCAAAAATGGAAGAATCACTTTCAAAGAAAGCATTCAAGGCGATGAAGGAAACCGTGCACACTGGTGTGCCACTTGATGCTGCTACCGCAGACATTGTTGCTGCAGCCATGAAAGATTGGGCGTTATTAAAAGGTGCAAAATTCTTCTCACACATTTTCTATCCCATGACCAATGCGACCGCTGAAAAGCATGACGGTTTTATTATTACCAAACCTGACGGTGAAGCGATTACTGAATTTACAGGGAGTTTGTTAATCAAAGGCGAGCCCGACGGTTCTTCGTTCCCCAATGGTAGTTTACGAATGACGAATGCGGCCAGGGGATATACCGCATGGGATCCCACAAGTCCTGCGTACATTATGAATACGCCGAACGGTGCCACCTTGATGATTCCGAGTGTTTTCATGTCTTGGACAGGAGAAGCGCTGGATAAGAAAATCCCCTTGCTACGTTCGAATGCGGCAATGAATAAAGCAGCACAAAAAGTGTTGTCATTGATGGGCGAGACTGACATAGCAACTTTAAATTCTAGCTGTGGTGCAGAGCAAGAATACTTTTTAATCGATGATAATTTTGCAGCCAATCGTCCAGATTTGTTGTTGGCAGGCCGAACACTTTTTGGTGCAGCGCCAGCTAAAGGCCAGCAGTTTGATGACCACTACTTCGGCGCAATTCCAGAGCGCGTTCAAGTCTTTATGCAAGATTTCGAAGACCAGCTGTATAAACTGGGTATTCCAGCAAAAACGCATCACAACGAAGTTGCCCCAGGACAATTTGAACTGGCCCCTTATTTTGAGGCAGCAAACGTAGCGGCTGATCACCAGCAATTATTGATGACGGTCTTAAAAAACACTGCAAAAAAACATGGCTTTCTTGCGTTGCTGCACGAGAAACCGTTTGCTGGTCTCAACGGATCAGGAAAACACGTTAATTGGTCTGTTGGTAATGCGACTCAGGGTAACCTGTTAGATCCGGGTAAAACACCGGAAGAAAACCTTAACTTCCTGTTATTTTGTGGTGCGGTAATTCGTGGGGTTCATCTTTATGGTCCTCTCTTACGTGCTGTAATCGCATCTGCTGCGAACGACCATCGTTTAGGTGCGAACGAAGCGCCGCCAGCGATATTGTCGGTATACTTAGGTGACCAGCTTGAAAAGGTATTTAAGGATATTCAAAATGGAAATATAGAGCCGAGTGTTTGCGGTGGAGAGATGGATTTAGGTTTATCCCAAATTCTAGGTTTCACACGTGACCCTGGTGACCGAAACCGTACATCACCGTTTGCTTTTACAGGTAATCGCTTTGAATTCCGTGCGGTAGGCTCGTCTCAGTCAGTTTCAGGTCCACTGGTGGCAATGAACACTATGTTGGCAGACTCTTTGGATTGGATTGCCACGAAACTTGAGTCTGCACTGGATTCCGGTAAAGACCAAACATCAGCGGTTATTTCTGTCTTGAAAGAGCTCATGGATTTACACGGCAACGTCATTTTTGGTGGTGATGGTTACTCCAAAGAATGGCATCAATTGGCCGTAGAAGAGCGAGGGCTGAAAAACATACCTACCACTGCGGATGCTTTACCAGCATTTAAAGATGACACAGTGAAAGCCCTGTTTGAAAGCACTGGGGTTTTGTCACCAATCGAACTGGAAAGTCGTTACGAAGTTTACTCTGAGCAATATATTCTTGCAATCGAAGTAGAAGCTAAGTTGGTTATTGATATGGCGACGACGGGAGTTTACCCCGCGGCGACGTCCTACCTTACGGAATTAACATCATCGATCGCTAGCGCTTCTAGTGCCGGTATTTCGCTTGATAAGGGTGTAGCTACGTCGATCGCATCCGATGCTGACGCCATGATGAAATCAGTCGCCGGACTTTCAGCAGCAATTGAGGTACATGATTTTGCAAGTGTTGAAGATCATATGCAATATTGCGCTGGTACACTTTGCGGTTTGATGGGTGATGTGCGCAAATACGCGGATTCATTGGAAGCACAGGTTGCTGATTCTGCATGGCCTTTCCCGAAATATTCTGAGATGCTTTTTATTAAATAGTGTTAAGTGATAAAAGTTGATATGTAGTAGAGAGTGTAATAATTAAGTGTATGGAAGCTCAGATCGTACCTGACAGTTGCCAGCTTTAACGGGGGACATTCAGATACGATCTGAGAATACTTATACTCACTTAAAATATATATTCGTTCTTTATGCCATTGCAGCGACAACATTATTTATATAAGTATCTATCAAAGCCTCAAATTGTTTTTTTACGACAGGCTTCGCAATGGCTTTTGTCCAGCGGGGCAAAGGTAAAATCAACGTTGCTTTTGTTGCAAAGTGTACCTCACTCTTTTCTCCCGACTCTCTAACATGGCAAATTCCCGATATTTGCGTATTCCCTGTCCCTATGACGGGCTCCCAGGTAACCTTGCGATCAGTATCATGCCATTTACATTTGCTAGTATATTCCACTTGATGTTTATAGGCTTCCGTACCTATTTTCTCTAATATCCAGACGTTATGTCATATATGTCAAAATTCTATTGTGCCTGAGCGGAACAAGAGCTGTTCTGTGAGCTGCCTTCTCCTTTATTGATTAACTGATAAAATAGTTCAAATATTAAGCCGTTGATGTTGGTGCCCCAATGAAAATGATGAGATTTTCCGGACTATTTTTACTTACCTTGATCTTCTTGGTGGCAGTGTTGTGCTGGGTTGTTAGCGCCAATATAGATGGCATGATCAAGGGAACGATCCAGCAAAAAATGACAGCCTTAACCAAGACTGAGGTAACGTTATCGAATTTGGAGACGGGTTTTTTTAGTGGCCGAATTGTAATAACGGATTTAGTGATGGCTAACCCTAAGGGGTATCTCGGTGACCACCTTATTCGATTGGGTGACGTTCAGGTGATGGTTGATATCCGTTCACTTAATAGTGATGTCATTATTATTGAGAGCATTCAATTAAATGATGTGGATGTTGTGCTAGAGGAAAAAACGTTTGGTCAGATTAATATTAAGACATTAATTGATACCGTTGAATCAGCAGATCTGCTGCCTGAACCAATAGATTTGCTGCGCTTTAGGTTGAAGACCTACTCCGTGGGGGAAAGTACGCTGCACCTCTTAGGTGGGCCACTTGCAGATAAAACCCTATCTCTACCTGGTGTTGAACGGGAAAGCAGCCTTGGTAACCCGGTTGCTTTGCCCCTTAAAGATATCGTGAAAGCTTTGATTCAGGAGGTTATGAAAGGAATGTTAAAAGAGGGGCGGGGGATGATGAAGCAGAGCATTACCAAGGGCTTTACTCAGAAAATGAAAAAACTCAGCCCACCTCCCATGAGTATTAAGGCCAAGATACAGAAAATTAAGAAGGTGATTGAAAGAGAGTTGCCGTCATTAGAGCTACCCCCGTTACCTTTCTTAGCGTGAGTGATGTCATGAAAAACGATTATGCTGTGATTCAAAAAGCACTACATTGGCTTATGGCCGGTATTATTATGTTGGATCTTTTTGTTGCACAAAAATTCGGGGACACAATGGAGATCGCTGATCGCTTAGAGTCTAGAGTGGATCATTCGACAATGGGTTTGTTGGTATTGTCGTTATTTATAGTTCGCCTAGCGTTACGTTTTATCTATGGGGTTCCAAAGGAAGATAGTGCATTGACTGTTTGGCAGGTTTGGTTAGCGAAGTTTGCTCATGGATTACTTTATGTGTTAATGGGGTTGTTAGTGACTTCTGGCTTGTTAACCGCAATGAGTGCAACGTCGCCGATTGAAATTCTTGATATTTTTGATATTACCTTTGGACGAGTGAATGATGTGATCTTTGATTTTGTGCGACAGTTTCATGCGTTTTTTACGGAGGTAATGATTGGCTTAATTGTCATTCATGTTATCGCTGCGCTTTATCATCAATTTATTCGTCGCGATAACCTATTGTTAAAAATGTTGAAATTTCGGCGCTCCTAAAATAGGAGGTGTCGGCGAAGTATCATTCTGATTATTGATGGAGTTTTACAGTACCATGGAGAAAAAAAGCTTACTGGGTGTTTCCGGTTATGTTCCCAAAAGAGTGTCACGGTTGGTGACATCTATACAGCGTTTTTGGCATAGCCCACGATTTTATGGGTTCGAAAATATTGATCCAGATAAACCCGCACTTATGGTGGCGAATCATTCGCTATATGGCATTATTGATGTGCCAATGTTTGTGGAAGAGTTCTATTTGCAAACAGGTAAGCGGATTCGTATTCTGGCAGATAGCATGCATTTTAATATGCCCTGGGGACAGACATTTTTTGAATACGGTTGTGTTTTGGGGTCGCGGGAGAATTGCGCGCAGCTAATGTCAGAGAATGAGTGGATTCTAGTATTTCCTGGTGGGGGGCGAGAGGTTGCAAAAAGGAAAGGAGAGAAGTATCAGCTGACCTGGAAAAATAGAACGGGTTTTGCGCGGTTAGCAATTCAACACGGTTATCCTATTGTTCCTGTTGCTTCCGTAGGAGGCGATGACTGTTACGATATTCATTATGATGCAGAAGACGTTATGGAATCGTGGTTAGGCAAAGCTCTTGATAAAACAGGTATTACTGAAAAATATCTTCGTAATGGTGACGTGATTTTTCCCGTCGCTACAGGGCTAAAAGGGTCACCTCTGCCAAAACCCGAGAGGTTTTACTACAAGCTGGGTAAACCTGTAGAAACAGCGCAGTATGACGGGCAGAGTGATTGTAAAGAAATACAGTGGAAGGTTCGTGAAGAGGTCTCTAAAGCAATTTATACCCAGATTAGCGAATTACGTACTATTCAAGAAACCGATGAGAATAGACGGATATAAAGTTTGTCACCTCTGTGATTCGGCTTTAGATATTTAACATAGCTAAAGCCGAATCACGAGCGGCATTACGCAGCTCATCGGCAAGATGTTGATCTGGTAGTGTGCGGGCGAGCACCATTCCACCTACACACATAGTGGCAAGAGTAAGTGCTTTCTCTCGATGACCTGGACCTTTCCCTAGGTTACTTTCAAATAACCCAACCATGGCCTCTAGCAGCTGCTGATAAGATTCTTTTACCGTGACCCCTGCACGTGAGATGTCAGATGGCAATGCAATTAATGGACATTGACCGTCCAAATCTCCTAGATGTTCCGTTGAAAGGTATCCATTAATCATTCGTTGAATTGTCTCTAGTCCTGGTTGTGCTACATCCACACCAGCGTTAGAGCGCATTTCTGCCCCCTGGCCATGAAGAAAGTTAGTGACCGCTTCAGCGAAGAGCTCTTCTTTATTTTTGAAATGATGATAAAAACCACCCCGCGTTAGTCCTGCTTTTGACATGATTTGGTCGATGGAAACATCGGATACACCACATTGGTTAAATAGCACCCGTGCACTCTCTATAATTCGCTTTCTAGTGGCTTGTTTATGTTCTGGTTTATAGGGCACAGATATCTCCTTTGAATGCAATAGTATCAATGATCATAATATGTTCTTTAACATATTATGATGTTAGCTATATTAGTTCGCAATTGAGTTTTCATCAAAAGGAGAAAGAAATGCCTCAATACATTATGACGTATCTCGGTGGCGAGAAACCTTCTAGCCCCGAAGAGGGTAAGACGCATATGTCGAAGTATATGGAATGGTTGTCATCGTTGGGTGATGCGGCAGTTAGCCCTGCTAACCCCCTAAAGGATACATGTACAGTAAAGCCTGATGGTTTGGTTACCTCGGGAGGCGCCACGTTTATGTCGGGTTTTACCATCATTGAGGTGGATTCGATGGATGCTGCGTTGTTGATTGCAAGGGCTTGCCCTTTTCTTGATGTTGGCGGCTCACTTGAAGTATCAGAGTTGATGAAGATGCCCGCAAAAAATAGCTAACACGAGATGCTTTTATCCCTAACTCATTGTATAACCAAGGAAAAAATATGCATTTATATACGGCGCAGGCCCCAAACCCTTCTCGAGTTAACATTTTTTTGGCTGAAAAAAATATTGTAATTCCATCAACCTCGTTAAATGTTATGGAAGGAGATACACGTTCGGCTGATTTTCAGAAGAAGAATTCGTTATGTGAAGTTCCCGTTTTGGAATTAGATGATGGAACATATCTTACTGAGAGTATTGCGATATGTCGGTACCTTGAACATCTCTACCCTGAGAGTCCATTGATGGGTGCGACTCCATTGGCACAAGCGCGAGTTGAAATGTGGAATCGTCGCATGGAGCAACAAATCTTTAGCGCAGTGGGCAATATTGGTTTACATACCATTCCATTTTTTGCTGATAAGGTTGAGCAGATTCCAGAATACGCGAAAAGCATGAAAAGCCTTCTTGAGAAGAAATGGGTCTGGTTAGATGGGGAACTTGCAGATGGTAGAACCTATGTTTGTGACGATGCATTTTCTGTTGTGGATATAACAGGGATGGCTGCTCTTTTTGTGTGTGAATTTATTGGAATAGATATCCCTGATAACTTGACACATGTACAGCGCTGGGTCTCCGCGGTTAGAGCTGATCATAAATGGGGTTAGTCAACCTTAAAAAGGAAGGCAGGCAGCATCTTTTATGACTCTAATTTGGTTGAATTGTCGTTTTTTATAGGGTTAAGTGAGTTAGGGGGGGGTGGGTACATTTGTTTTGCAACGGCTGAAGAGTGAGGTGGTAGTTGCTTGTAATTTGAAGCCTCTGGGGCTTGATTAGGGGCAAAAACACCTCCGCTTTAGTGCTTATCTTCTATACTGAATGTTATGTTCTTCACCACAAAGAAAACTCGCCCCTCTTCTACTACATGGCCTAGGCTTCTTCTTGCCTTTGTCATGTATTCATTCGTGCTAAGCCCCTTCTACTGCTTTGCTGATGGGGTTAGTGCAGATCGCTTTAAACTCAACGGGTTTTTAACCTTAGGCGCAGTCAAGAGTGGCACAAAGAACCTTGGGTATCGGCGAGATATTTCGGGAGATGGAGTTTATGACAGCGATTGGTCCTTGAAACCAGATACACGGCTTGGATTGCAAGGCAGTGTTGAATTCACAGAAAAGCTCAATGGAACTATCCAACTAATCATGAAGGACCGGACTCAAAATGGTGCTGAAGAAAGTGTAGAGTCAGCGTATTTTAGATATCGCTTGTTACCGCAGGTTACAGCAAGAGTCGGGCGCATTGGTTTTCAATTGTTTATGTTGTCTGATTATCGTGATTTAGGTTTTGCTTATCTTTGGGCGCGGCCGCCAATTGAATTCTATGCACCAATCGCATTCGACTATTTTGATGGGGCTGATATAAGTTACTCGACACCAATAGGTGCGGGTATGTTAATGGCGACATTCTTTGCAGGGGGAAGTGATGCTCCGTTGGATTATGACGATGGCAATGACAAGTTACGATTGAATAATATACTTGGATTTTCGGGTAGCTGGGAATTGGAATATTGGCAGGCTCGTTTTACGATAGTATCCGTTGAACTTGATGATGATTTTGACGAAACATTAGATATTAAACCCTTTACGAATGCGTTGTCTATCGCTGCTCCGCTTTGGGCTGATGCTGCCTCACTGTCTGAGCAGCTTAGGGATACCGAGGGTGAGGTGATTTATTATTCAATCGGTATTAGTTATGATAAAAACCCTTGGTTTCTTCAGTCTGAGGTGATGTTTCTTGATTCTGCGCATAGCGTACTAAAATCCTATTTGAGTAGATATCTTAGTGTTGGTTTTCGCGTTAGAGAAACAACGCTGTATGCAACCATAGTGAAAGGAAACCAAACAGAAGCGAGAGAATCTATTCCTGAACTGCCAGTAGCCCTTATTTCGACTTTTGAAACGCTGCGGCAGGGTTTACAGTCATTTTACGATTATAATTATATCGATCAAAAAACGGCATCAATCGGTGTACGATGGGATATACGTTATGACCTTGCTTTAAAAACTCAGTGGGATAGAACGTGGGTAGATAAATCTGGTGGCTTGTTATGGCATCAAAGGTTTGGGCCATCCAAAGATGAAATTGTCGATACATACTCCATAAACTTGAATTATATATTTTAGCGATGATGAAATTATTGCGATTTGTATTCATATTTGTTGTGTTGTTTGCAAGTCCCTTGCAGGCAGGTATTGTCGTGATTGTTAATTTGGAAAATACCACGTCGGACTTTAGCCAGCGCCAGCTAGTTGATTTGTATATGGGGCGAGATCTATATTTTTCCGATGGTTCAATGGCGCTACGTTTAGATCAGTCCCCGGAATCAAGAGTAAGGCATGATTTTTATAAAAATCTTGTTGGGAAATCAGTCGCTCAAATTAACGCATACTGGGCAAGGTTGCTCTTCACCGGACGGGCGTCTCCACCACAAGTAATAAACGATAGCCAAGGAGTATTAAAAGCGGTTAGGAATAACACTAACGCTGTTGGTTATATAAATGAAAGTGAACTGGACGCGGGCGTTAAGGTAGTAGGCCGTGTCAACTAGACTTTGGCAATCGTTACCCTTCCAAACGGGCTGCAGTATTGCATTAGGGGCGATACTGCTGACGCTTATTTTGTCTATCAGTGTGTATGATCGTACGGTTGAAATTGTTATTGAAGATTCTAATCACCGTATATCTCAGCTGATAAGTACAGTAGAAATAAGTGCGGAAATTGCAGCTTATCTGGAAAATAACGAACTTGGTCTGGATATAACTAGGGGGCTAATCACAAACGATATCGTCTCTGGCGTTATTTTACAAAGCGATACTGGGATGAGAATAATTAGTGGCTCCCCTTTTCACTTTAACGATGATGATGTGCTGCTCTTTCCGCTGGCATCCCCCTTTATGCCTGATGAGAAAATAGGTGGATTGTTTGTTAAGCCGAATCAAAGCAATATAGATGCACAAGCTACAGAGACCGCTGAACTTCATGTTATTACTTTAGCTGTACACTCTTTGATGATTACTTTGTTTGTTATTTTTCTTGTGAATAGCAGACTAACTAAACCCTTAATGGAACTTGCTGGAGCACTTCATAAAATAGAACCAGGAAGTGAAGAACGGCTTAAATATCCGAAACAACACATGAATGATGAAATTGGACTTTTGGTACGCGATGTTAATCAATTGTTAGGTTCAGCTCAGAATACGTTGGAAGGAGAGAGGCGGCTGCGTGAGTATGTGGAAACACTTGAAAAGCAAACGCGTAAAGAAGCAGAAAGAGATCCTCTCACCAATTTACTTAACCGTAGGGCTGGGGAGAGAGCGATTGCGAAAGCGCTTAAGAAAGCCGAAGCGAATAATACATCTTGTGCAATTTTGCTTATCGATTTAGATCGCTTTAAACCTATTAATGATACTTATGGGCATGAAGCCGGAGACCAGACGTTAATTACGGTCTCAGACAGGTTGACTAAAACACTTCGAAAAAATGATATTGTTATTCGCTGGGGAGGGGATGAATTTTTGATAATGGTAGGTCAAGGGCATAGCGACCTTCAGGTAAGTGCTGTCGCTGAAAAAATACTGCAAGCGTTAGCTGTTGATATTGCTATTAATGAAACAACTCGCGAGAGTATTGGTGCGAGTATTGGTATATCGCTTTACCCTGAGCATGCTACAGAGTCTGCATTACTTTGTGATTTGGCTGATAAGGCTATGTACCGCATCAAACGTTCTGGGCGTAATGGGTATTTTATCCATGCATCTCGAGATATGATCGACCAGGCTTAGCTAGCTGAGCGAACAAAAGCCAGAAAGGCCTAGCGCCGTAAACCGACGGGAATAGGGATTCGATGTTTTTGCATATAGTTGGATGATAAGCTCCAATCTTCATAATAGGTACCAAAGGCTTGATCCCAAATGGAAAACAACGCGCCGTGATTTACCATGTAACCGCGGGGACAGTGATGTAATTTATGGGCGTGGTTGTCCATAAAGAAAAAGCGTAATTGCCCGATGTTTACCGTGTGGTTTGCATGGTGAGTCGCTTGTAACATCAGAACCAAGCCGTAAGTAATAAGAATGGAAGGTAAATCCATGCCCATACAGGCACCAATGATGGCAAGCGGGATTTGAAAGCCGGTAACTGCAGTGTCCCAGAACGAACTGACGTTGCCGCGTAAAAAATCCAATACTTCAACTGAATGATGGGTAACGTGAATTTTTCTAAAGAGTTGGCTGATAATATTCTTAGCTTTGCCATGATTTAAAAACCGATGGCTTCCATAGTAGGCAAAGTCGGTAAGCATAACCGTGGTAAAAATCGTTAACCAAGAAGATTCTGTTGTAACGTATCCCAGTGTTGCGGGCAGTATTGCTGTGAATAGTGTGCTCAAGGCTAACCAGCCACCGGCAACAACCAAACTTCCGCAAACAACCCCCTTAATAAAGACTAATGACATTCCTTCTAGCCATGCATTGAGTGACCGTGGTGCAAGTTTTACAGATGGGTGCTTTTCTTCAAGTTGAATAATAAGCCACAGGTTAAGACTACTGAGAATAATAAATGAACCTAATGCTAGTTCTATGGAGCGACCAAAAAAGGTAAGGAACAGCGTAAAGATAATTGCAGGCCCTAGGTGCACCAATAGTCCCATGGAGATAGGTAATATTTGCTCAGTAGGTATACCGTTTTTATTACCTTTAATCGTTAGAAGAGAGCGTTGGCGAAGCTTGGGTATTAGCCCAAGGCGGGTATCAGCTTTTGAAGTATTAACGGGTGTTACGGTTACGGCAGACATCGTTGATCTCGGGTGTTGTTACTATTTGAATGTGTTTACTGACCAATTTATAGAAATGGTCATTAGTGGGCCATTTTGAACAAAAAACACACAAAAGCAAGAGTGAAATGAGGCAACTTAAGTAAAACCTGCTGATTTGAGAGTAAATCTATGGAATATTAACGGTAAATTCTTAGCTCCAGCCCTTGATTAGGCTATGTACGAGCGCCGTGATACGTGTTTGCATCTGCTTCTGAGGCAATATTGGAGAGCCTATATTTGTGCCGAGAGCAGCGCCATGAGCGCTGCTTAGGATTAACTTTGCAGCGTCTTCGGTGTTTAGATGTTGAGACGGCAGGGTTATTTCACCTTGTTGCTGAGCGCTATTTAATACCGATGTGTAGAGCTCTAAGGACTGCTGTGTGTGATCTTTTAGAATATTTTGAGCGTACCCTCGTGAAGAGTTAATAAGCTCAATCATAGGTTTAGGCTTGTAGAGAGCCAAGGAAAACGATTCCACTAACATACTGGTTAGCTTTGCGGTGGTATCTACTTGCGTTTTACTGGCGCTTTTTATTGCAGCTAAGGGTGCTTCAAGAGATTGAAAAACGACGGCTTCAAACAATGCGTCTTTTGTTGGGAAATAGACATAAAGCGCTGCTTTTGAAACGCCAATGGCGTTAGCGACATCAATCATGGCGACTTTTTTATAGCCATGCTGATTAATTAATGAGGCTGCCGCTGTGATGATTTGAGCTTTACGTTCTTCGGGTGCTTTACGGGTTCGCATGTAAGGGTATTTTTATTGACTCAAAGGTGTACGGGAAGGTAACAATGTATGTAGAGGAAAAATATAGCAACCCTTCAGAATCCTTATTGCTTGCATAATCCTTGTGTATGGTGGGTTTAATGTTGATTTAAACCCGCTATGCCAGAGGATACGTTATGACTTTGTTTGCTGATGTTACTTCGACTCAAGACCTTATTCTTAAGTCTGTAGAATATTCATTAACCTCAGGGCAGCGTGAGTTTGTCCGTAGAGCGTTGTCAGAGTTTGATGCAGAAAACCTTAATGATGAAGATGCACAGTCTATCGTTGAAGCATTTGCAGAAGTTGACATCAAACCAGGGCGAGAATTATCTGGTTTGATGGTTGAAATGGGGTTTGATTTAAAAATACGTGATTAGCGAGATAAATCGGGGGTGAGAAAAGGAATAGTTTCTCTTAACCCGTCTTTAAAACTAAGGGGGACCACCCTAGTTCTCGTTGTGCTTTATTAATGAGTTTGGCTACCTATTCGGCTGCTGTCGCTACGATATGTACTAAGGGAAGTGGCAGTACCATAGGTGTCTTTGGGCTGAGCATCCACTGCTCGGGAAAACCTGCGGCATGATACACAACATCACAGCCTTGCATAGCGGCTTTAATTGTCATTTTTTCAGTAATGTCACCTTTGGCTAATTCGCACTTTTGAGGGAGTAACCGGTTACCTTTTTCTAGGGATCTGACCAGTACTCTAACATTACGCTTTTGGTGCAATAGTTCTTGAAAAATGCTGTAGCCTACTAACCCAGTTGCGCCTGTTACTAACGTTATGCTCGCGATGTGATAACCTTTTTTACGTTGTTTATGATGTGCTTGGAATCTTTTAGTAATATAGAGGCTGCAAGCGGGAAAATACAGAAAGCAAAGGTATAAACACTGTTCCAAAATGGTGCGCATTTATAGGTTAATAATTATTGTCATAATGTTTGTTTGAGACATTTTTGGTTAATGTCGCAGGTGTTAGCTGAGACACTGTTGTTGTGATGATTTCAGTGGCCTGACGATACAGTCATTTACAAAACGTAACATACTGAAATGATTTCTGATGGATTTTATTTGGAATAACATTATGGTGTGTCTCGCAATGGCGCGAGATCTAGCTTGATTGAGATTAGGGATTGGCAAGAATGGATGTAATATTTGAATTCTTTAACAGTGATGACCTTATTTATTATCTAGTGATTCCTTTTTTCAGCGGCTTTGTTGGTTTGGTGACTAACTATATTGGTATAAAAATGATGTTTTCCCCCATAGAGTTTGTTGGGATAAAACCTATTTTTGGTTGGCAGGGTATTGTTCCTGCTCGGGCGGGAAAGTTTGCTAGACTGCAAATGGAACAGGTGGAAAAAATTATAGACTTTCAGGAATTAATCAACCGAATTAACCCCTCTGAGGTCGCTAATATTATTCAGCCTGGCATGAAGGAATTAACTGAAGAGATTATTGATGAGGTTGCTTCTGAGAGCTTCCCTTTAGCTTGGGAAAATACACCGAACTTTATTAAAAACCGTTTTTATAAGCGTTTAGAAAAAGACTTACCTGCGCTGTTCGATAATATTTATTACGATGTTCGTGATAACTTTGATTCAATGTTTGATGCCAAAGCGATGGTTATAGACCGTTTAACCAGTGACAAGAGCATATTGGTTGATATGACACGTCAAACTGTACATAAAGAGTTGGGGTTTCTTGTTAAATCGGGCCTTTATTTCGGTTTTTTGTTTGGCATCGTACAGATGATCTTTTGGTACCTGTTTCCAGATGCTTGGTATGTGTTACCCGTAGGTGGTTTTTTTGTGGGTTATTTAACTAATTGGATTGCAGTGAAGCTGATGTTTCACCCGTTAAATCCCATAAAAGTTGGGCCTTTTACCCTTCATGGTTTGTTTTTAAAGAGAAAGGATGAGGTGGCTCGCGATTACGCAAAGTCAATGACAACGTCTGTTCTTAATGCCCAGAATATTGCAGAGTACATACTGAAGAGCAGTGCAGGGGATAAAATATATGACCTTGTGAATCGACATGTTAAAAAAACCATTGATAACAGTATGGGTTTTGGTAAACCGTTAGTGTTAGCAACAATTGGTACTCAGCGTTACATTGACATGAAAAATTCGGCGGTTGATAGGTTTTCAAATAGCTCGGCTTCCCTGCCAAAGTCAATCACCAATGGCCTTGTCTACACAGAGCAGGCCCTTGATTTAGAAAATGAAATAGAGATTCAAATGAAAAAGTTCACACCGTTAGAGTTTGATGGTTTTGTTCGCCCGGTGTTTGAAGAGGATGAATGGATTTTGTATGCGGTGGGTGGTGGATTAGGTTTTTTAGCCGGTTGGGTTCAATTTGTCGCAATGTTTTCATAGTAGAAACGTGGCCTGTGAAATAGGCTGCTTCTACTGTTTTTTAGTTGTACCATTTGAAATGCAGTATTTGTGATTCAGTATTTCGAATTAGGTAAGTCGAAATAAGCATCAAACCCCCCTTCAGTTTGTAGTTCAATAACCGCTGTGTAAGGCAAGTTTTTTTTCTCATTGATAGCGAGGAGAGCCTGTGACATGTTGATAGAAATAGGGCCTATGGTGTGGTTTTGATTTTTGTCAGACCACGAAACGGTAATTTGGTTGTTTTTATAGGTTCGTTCTCTAAAGCCGTTGGAGCAGAAGGAGTCAATAAGAATCATATTACAGATGAATAATCCCTTTATCTTTTCTACGCGTATTTCTACATCCTTAACATCGGTTCGCGTTAGATTTTTGACAATCAGATTGTTGATAGTGGGTTTGTTGGTGGATGAAGCGGGTATTGAGCAAGCTGATATGCTGATAATAGAGAGGCATATGAGAAGTGTTGAAAATAAGTGTGTAGGAGTAATAATGTGTTTCATGGTGTATGTGTTCCCAGTTAGCGCGATTAGAACTGTTTTTAGTTGTTTATAACGACAGATGTTTAGAGAGGGCTGCAATGGATTTTCTGAAGGTTGATTAAATATTCGCCAGGTCTCGCGGATTTAGCGGTACTGGGTGTGCAGCCACCAATAATGACAACGGCTACAAGCGCAGTAATCGGTCAGACGTTCATTGATTAATCTCCGTCTATGGGACAATTGAATGATGCAAATGATTGTATTGTGCATAGTAGTGGCTAAAATAACCAGATTAAACTGGTTTGGATAAAAAGCATGTCAGATGAGCAACAATCACAAATCCCAAAAGAGCCTAAAGATCAAGTGCGTGATGCGAATACGGATGATCCAGCATATTTGATGTTTCAACAAGACGGTGAGAATGATTTTAGTGTTTCTATGAAAGCGCTTCCTTATAAAGAGTTACTTATGCAGCGTAAATAAAATTTATTTGAGGAGTATGTTGTGGATTGGTATATGCGTGTCGTTAAGGCATTTTTAGTAAAACTGCACATAGATCAGGTGCTTTTGTTTTGTTGTGTATTAAGTGTTGGTTTGTCGGGTGGTGTTTATGGGAAAGATGATTATAAAAATACAGTAAACATTGCAATTGTTACCGATGGTGTCAGCGAAAACTCTGAGAAGCATCGGGTGTTGTTACAGTCTGAAATTGCCGGACTGTTAGAGGGAGAGTACACGGTTAATTTTTTCAGTGGAGAGGAATATGAGGGTGGTTGGGCCCTTAAAACTATCCAAAAGGTATTCTCAGCAGCCGAGGATAATGACAATGTTGATATAGTTATTGCTCATGGCCTGGTTGCTAGTCATGTGGCTATTAATACCATGCATTTGAAAAAACCGACTATTGCCACTTTGTTTTTGGATAGCGATATTCAATCGGTACCGCAAAAGGGGAAAACAAGTGGGCGGCATAATCTGACGTATATACAGCACGAAAAAACATTTTTAAAAGATATACAGCTATACCGTGAGGTTGCGCCGTTCAAGACATTGGCTGTTATAGGTGATGCTTCGATGACAGAAATCGCAGAGTTTCGTCGCATGCTTGAGTCGGCAAAAGAACGGGTGAAAGAAGACGGTATCGAGTTTTTGTTTGTTGCTGATTCCGGTGACGT
>MAAC01010001.1_pt1 | contig 32075 bp, 29 predicted proteins | sample 1115981 | NCBI WGS metagenome assembly MAAC01 (sample SAMN04961126, study PRJNA320927) | seawater metagenome | isolation source: sample BD02T64 sea water enriched with oil for 64 days | place: USA:Gulf of Mexico | collected 2013-07-27 | reverse complement strand
CAAGGTCGTCACATTATTGTTGAGCCAGAAAACTTTACTATTGTCGATGATGGGGAAGCGATGGCTGAAATGTGTGCCGCAGGGTTGGGGCTGACCTTGATGCCTCATTTTACCGCCAAGAAATTGGTCACTGAAGGCAAGGTTAAGGTGCTGGCAAAGATCGACGATTTTCCAAATTCAGGGGTTTTTATTGTCTATCCAAAACGGGAGTATTTACCCAAACGTACTCAAATTTTTATCGAATTTGTTAAACGTTATCTCGAACAGATAGGGGAGTCACCATCTAATACTTGGCTTAAAGGGTTATAGCCATGATATTTCAAGATGCAGGGTTCAACTGGAATGAGCAATGCTTTTAGGCAAGATATTGATTGAGCAATAGTTAGCTATTGGGGTTGAAGCAACAAGATTATTGGATATTTAAACCATTTGAAAATGATCACTTAGTTAGTGTCATTGGTATTATTGTGAAAGAAATAAAATAAGACTGGTTGAATGATCAGCCCTCTTTATGTGAGGCCAAAAGAATTAGTATTATTTGTAGTAGCTCAAACTCGAGCTGACACTTTGGGGCTAGAGGTTTAAATCTAATCTGACAGTCTCAAAAGCCACCATTTCGGTTATTCACATAATTATATCGCCATGACTTCAAAGTGCCAAGTAGCTTACTTTAAATAGCTTTTAAGAATAGATATTACTTGTTCTACTTCTTCCAAACGCTGCTCCGGTGAAATATCTTCAGAACCAAGATGTTCTCGTAAATGACCTTCCAAAACTTCCTTCATTAACCCGTTGATAGCTCCTTTAATGGCTGCAATTTGTTGAAGTATTTTCATACAATCAGGCTCACCTTCGAGTGACTTTTCTAATGCAGCTGATTGTCCCGTTATTCTGCGAACACGACTTAGTAGCTTTTTTTTTCCTGTAATTGTGTGAGACATCTTTTTATCCTTGGGAAGTTGAATAATAGTATACTGGGGTATAGTATATTATTTAAAGGTAAACAATACCATTAATAGAATAATGACGTTTGGACATACCATGCAAAATGAAAGTAATATTCAGTGGGAACATTCGCACGACTTTGGGATAGATAATAAGCACAACAAAGGCAAAGTGAAAATTGTCTTTTGGTTAACAACTGTGATTATGATATTAGAAATTGGTGCCGGAACTTGGTCAGGCTCAATGGCGTTACTTGCTGATGGTTGGCACATGGGAACGCACTCTGCCGCCTTTTTAATCACTATTTTTGCTTACTCTTACGCCAAAAAACATGCCGATAACAAAGATTTTAGTTTTGGTACAGGTAAAGTTAATTACCTAGGAGGTTTTGCAAGTGCAGTAGCATTGGCAATTGTTGCTCTAATGATGGCGATAGAGTCTGCTCATCGTTTGATAGAACCTCAAACTATTTACTTTAATGAAGCTATTGCTGTGGCTATCATTGGGCTTGTTGTTAATATAGCTTCTGTTGTTGTTTTACATGATGACCACCACCATCATGATCACAATCTGAAAGCCGCTTATTTTCATGTGTTAGCAGATACATTGACTTCATTGCTTGCCATCGTAGCTTTAACGACAGGTAAGTATTTCGGTTGGATCTGGATGGATGCGATTATGGGTATTGTAGGTGCAGTAGTTATCTCTCGCTGGTCTTATGGTTTAATCAAAGAATCAAGCCAAGCTCTACTTGATAAGTCAGCTAATACTTCAACTTTAACTAAAGCTATTGATGCGGTTAGCACTGAGAGTGGCACAGTCATCCGTGATATTCATATCTGGAAGATAGCACCCGCACACCAAGCCGTTATTTTATCAATAGCGGCCGAAAAACCACTTGAACCAAATCACTATAAACAGTTAGTAAAACAACAGTTACCATTGGTATCTCACATTTCTATTGAAGTAATTAGAATATAGACCTTAAAGGTTTTAGTTTTGGCACTTTTACGACAGTATTAATAGAAAAATTCAGTTTCTGTTTGTGGCTGTTCAGTGCCTTAGTTGTTGATGTTGCAAACGTGAGCTTGTCGCTCATTGTTAATGTTCATAGGCCGAATGTTAACGGCAGCTTCACGCCCTGAGGCTGCCTGTTAGGCTTAGTTAAACGCTGATATTTGGAGTGGTTAGTTAAACTCCTAGCTACTAAATATTATTCTATTAAATCAACTTGTTGACTTGCGGTGTCTGTTTGTAAGCCAAAATGATCTAATGCGTAGGTATAACTGGCATTTTCATTAGGTATACGACTGGAATGTACACCACCAACGGTACAAACACCGCTGCCGCAAACGATTTGATCATCCCAACTTTTAATAGAATAAATACGGTTGGCAATCACTTTATCATCTAGCCAATCAAGAAAAGGGCTTGATACAGATAAACCGTAATAACCACAGGTTGCTGTCCAAACATTCCAAGGGTAAACACCACAAGTCCATAAGCCTCGGTATGCTCCAGCCACACCAACAAAGGCATCAACTTGGCTGCTTTTATTAAGTTTAATAATTTGTTGAGCAGCTAAGGTAACCCCCATAGAATGGGCGATAACATCAATTTTTCCTGTGCATGATGTGCTGAGTGCAGTACTTATATCATTGTTAACTGGCGTTTCTTCTGAGCCATTGTGGTTATTATTTGCGGCATAACTACTGCCCCATGAAGGGCGGTATATTTGACTGCTCGTATAACCATTGGCAATCAATAAATCGTAGGTGTTATCCCAATCAGACGGTGATCCTGTATTACCATGAACTAGTACCACATTGTCAACACAGACGGCCTGCACTGTGCCAGTGACTATTATTAGACTTACCATTAAGCAGGTGTTTTTGAGTAAAGCGGTTAGTTTACTTTTCATATTTATTCTCTTTTAGTTTGAATGTACTTGTTCACTGTGCCTTTTTGACAAAGTGAACATCCTTGTTTTATCCGTGTACAACTAAGGGCAACTACCCACTTCAAAATAATTTTCTGACGTTTCTGCTAAGGTTGTTGTGTAGAAAATATTATAAAGCCCCATATTTTCGCCTGAGCCAACAGCATAGACGTAAATACCGTTGGTGGTTGCTCTGTTAGCTAATACATGAGTATAGTTGCTTGTGGTAATTTCGACGCATTCATTCACTGGCTCTGGTGTGCTGTCACAAACATTACCGATACCATCGTTGTCGTTATCAGCTTGATCGGCATTAGCATCATTTGGGCAATTATCTGTGCTATCGGCAATACCGTCACTGTCGGAGTCGACAACTTCACCATTAGGTGTGCTATCACAAACATTACCGATACCGTCGTTGTCGTTATCAGCTTGATCAGCATTAGCATCATTTGGACAATTATCTGTGCTATCGGCAATACCGTCACTGTCGGAGTCGACAACTTCACCATTAGGTGTGCTGTCACAAACATTGCCGATACCGTCGTTGTCGTTATCAGCTTGGTCAGTGTTAGCATTATTTGGGCAGTTATCTGTGCTATCGGCAATACCGTCATTGTCACTATCAGGGTCGCCATTACCAGCACCGATACAATCTTGGTTTGGCCCAGCACAGCTTGGTGCACCATCGGCTATCCATTGGCATTGCTCTGTACCTGCGGGATATTCACGCATGGTAAATTCTGCCGTGCCAAATTCAAGGTAACAGGCAGAGTAACCTACTCCCCATGCGATGTGGCCTTCGTTGATATGTAGGTTGTAATCACCGGTAACGCCAGCATCAATAGTAAATTGAATGCTGTCGGTACTGGATAGTGACGTGGTGTCGGTAGCGGTCACTGTGGCAGTATTACTGCCGCCAGGTAAGTTACATTGTTCAGCGGAATATTGATTACCATTAATAGCGGCAGTTACATTGCCATTGGCAAAGTTAACGACAACCTCTGTTAGATCTTGGTTTATATCAATCACGATGCCAGTAATGGTGGCACATTGCCCTGACACTGCGGCACTAATACCAGAAAGTGCAGGAGCCGTAGCTGGTGGCTCAGGGCCAACGCGTTGCGTTATTGAAACTTCATCACCCGCTTTGTTTTCATTATCTGTTGCGATGGCCGTGACTTGGTATAAACCGTTATTTAAAATACTAGAGGTTGCTGCATAAGCGCCGTCGATAGTGCCTGCACTGCTGTTTAGTGTTTCAACTAATACTGGTGAGCCAGAATCTAAGGCATAAAGTGTTAAGCTAACGTTATTGACACTACCCTCAGCGTCAACGGCATTACCACTAATGACTAAGCTGCCGTTATTCTCAACCGCATTGTGATTGCTGATCACAGGACCGGCATTGCGATCAACTCGTTGGTTATTATCAGCGAAAAATTGCCCTAAATAATCGGCAAAATTAATGCTGTCATCGGCAACATAATCACCCGAGGCACCCACACCGCCAGACCAAGAATGATCTAAATTATCAAACCATAGCATGCTGACTCGGTTATCTTGCCAAAGTGTTTCTGAGGCGGTATGTCCTGTGCCTTCGCTAATATTATTGGTGCCTGAAAGTTGATTAACACCATAGACAGTGGCAAAACCATCAGCATTTTGTTGGTTATAACAAGTGTTTACTGTGGTGTCAGCTGTACCGTGGCCAATAGCGGCAATTTGCGTGCTGAAATGACTTTTGGCTGAACCGGCATAACCTTCACAGCGAGATTTAAACGTTGATGTTGATACTGTTTCACAGGTAGTAATAGCGCCATTTGAACTGGTACCAATAGTTGGGCCCGCGCTAGGGGCAACACCGGCAAAAACATCAGGAGCTAAACAAGCTGTTTGAGCAGACATGGCGCCACCAGAAGATAAGCCAGTAATATAAACTTGTTTAGGGTCAATGTTTCTATTGGTATCACCGCTCATAGTATTGGCAAGGTTAATTAAATTTTTATAATCACCTGAGGTTCTTGAAACTGCACCTTGCCAGTATGACCAGCAGCTATAACCCGCCTTATTCATGGCGTCAGGCACCGCGATAACCATGCCATGCGCTTCAGCGGCAGCTTCTAATTTTGCTGTTAAAAAATTATTAATGGGTTGCACACAACCGTGCAGCACAACAAGTAGTGACTTGCCTGAGCCGATACTCGAATTTGTGTCTGGTGTGTAAATATGAACAGAGTTAAAGCCGCCTATGCTAACGTTTTGTTGCCAACTGCCAGCTAAATTTTGAGGCGAAAATATTAATAGCATGCTAATTAACGTTGTTACTATTAACGTGGGTTTATACCGTGGTAATTTTTTGAATCTATTTTTGAATCTATTTTTGAATTTATTCTTGAATGTAAGTTGTTTCATACAAAGCCTATTGTTGTTTTATTTTGACTTATCCTAGCGTTATTTCTCCATTTAGTTGTTCAAACTGATTAAAATTCGAACACAGTTAGATTAGCTAAAAACAGCGTAAAGATAAGTGGCTCTTTAGTGGTATATGAATGATATATGAAGGGATACGAAGTGAATTAAGGGGTTTTTAAAGGAATTTATTTAGCTTAAACCTTTACTACAGAGAGCACCGCACGACACCGAGAATAATAGATTTTCTGTGTCGACTCGAAGAGCCCTTTGTGAAGCATTGCGTCTCGGTAGTGAAAAGCTATTTAAAAGGTATTTTAGTCTAAAGTCAGTTGCCAATAGCCAGTATCAAGCCATTGCTCAAACTTGCGACCAATTTGATGAAAGTGAGCTACCTGCACCATGCCTAATTTTTCGTGCAAAGCGATGCTCGCAGGGTTAGGCAGAGTAATACCGCCAATGATCGAGTGAATTGATTTTTGTTTTAGTTCAGTAAATAAGGCTTGATAAAGCTCAGTACCTAAACCTTTACCTTGTACTTTAGGGGCAAGGTAAACAGTCGCCTCGACCGAATAGCGATAAGCACTGCGTTCTTTCCACGGCGTAGCATAAGCGTAACCAATAATTTTATTATCTACTGTGATCACCAACCAAGGTAAGTTGGCGTTGTTCACTTTGTTAATGCGCTCAATCATATTGCTGGCAGTAACGGGCTCTTCTTCAAAAGTGGCTGTTGAGTTTTCAATATAGTGGTTATAAATATCGGCAAGCGCTTGTGCATCCTGCCTTGTTGCTGGACGTATCATAGTTAAACCTTTAGTTAGTAGTACCTGTGCTGAAGACATTATAACGAAGAAAAAACTCATTGAAAGGTCACTTATGCGTTTAATACCCCACCTCAACGTCAATATAATGAGGAATAATATTTTTATCTCGATACATTTTTATATTTTTAGCGACCACTTGCGATGCTGAGTACATGTTGGTTGGTGCTGAAATATGTGGTAGCACGGTAATATTAGGTGTTTGCCATATTCTGTCGGACGATATTAAAGGTTCGTGTTCAAATACATCAAGCACTGCATGTGACAAATGTCCATTTTTTAATAGCTTTAACATAGCCTTAGTATCAACAATAGAGCCCCTGGAGAAGTTTATTAGCTTTGCTCCAGTAGGAAGTTTACTTAACGATTCCTTATTGAGCAGATGGTAAGTGTGTTGTGTTAGTGGCAACAAATTTATCAAAATATCTGTGTTGTTTAACATTGTTTGTAAACCACGAATACCTGTAAAACTCTTAACACCATTTAACTGCTTAGATGTTCTGCTCCAGCAGCTTACTTGGTATTCTAATTTTCTAAGTGAATTCAAAGCAGCAATACCCAGCGTACCTGCCCCTAATACACTGACTCTAAGTTCTTCTGATGATATACAAGGTAATTGATGCCATTGCCTCTTTAGTTGCTGTTGAGCATACTCCGGCATATTGCGTTGCAAATATAAGGTCCAAGCTAGTACCGATTCAGCCATTGATTTTGCTAAATGTGGATCAACTAATTTGACTAGCTTTATTGGTCTTTTAAATGTTTCCCCAATTAATTTTTCTACACCCGCCCATAAGCTTTGTACCCAAACTAAATGAGGAAATCTGGTGAGCTCTTTAGGGTCGGGATTTGCGACCACAGCAATATCAACGTTTTTAACTTGGGAGTCGCTAATGTGTTGAGACAAAAGTATTGTTTCATTTGGCAATTGTTTTTTGATCAATGCTAACCACTGGGATTGAGCATCTGGTGCTAGTCCACTTATAAACACGATAGTCTTCATGTGTTAAAAACCTCCTTAATGTCTGAAAAGCTTTTAAATTCTATTGGGTTACCAAATGGGTCATTAAAAAACATAGTATGTTGCTCACCGGGTTGGCTTTCAAAGCGTAATGTTGGCGGTACAATGAATTCAATATTGGCTTTCGTTAACTTTTTCGCCATGACTTTCCAACTATCTAAAGGCAAGATAATTCCGAAATGCGGCATAGGAACAGCAATATTATCTACTCTACCAGTATATTCAGATTTCAAAATATTACCGATATGTAATGATAGTTGATGTCCAAAGAAGTCAAAATCAACCCAAGTATCTGTCCTCCTCCCTTGTTTTGCTCCCAAGATATTGCTGTAAAAGTCACAAGCTTTTTTTAAATCAGTGACATTTAATGCTAAATGAAAAATAGTGGTTACCATGAATAATTCTGGCTGATTAAGATATTATGGTAGGTAAAATAGCAATTAAGTATCGAAAGTTATACTATCTTATTGTTGTTATCATCATTAGAAATTGTTGTGGACATTCGTTTTATATCAAGCTTAATAGAAGTCGTTGATACTGGTTCTATCGCTGCCGCAGCTAGAAATCAAATGTTAACGCCTGCTGCTATCAGTCAAAGAGTGAAAGCTCTGGAAGCATCTTTGGGCTGCCAGTTACTAAGCCGAGCTGGGCATGCAGCTAAACCTACAGCAGAATGTTTAAAAGTATTACCTAGATTAAAACACTTAGTCTCTGAAGTTGACGCACTGCAAGGTGATTTGGATGAAACAGGCTTATCTGGGAATTTGAGAATTGGTGCTATTTCAACAGCGATCTCGGGACTGTTACCCGAGATAATTCAATCTTTGGCAGTAGGTGCCCCTAAGCTTAATTTGCAAATATTCCCTGGAACTTCGGCTCATTTATATAATCAGCTCATCGAGAAGAAAGTAGATGTTATCATCATCGTTACCCCGCCATTTGTTTGCCCAAAATATCTGAAATTAACGGCTCTTTATTCTGAACAGCTAGGATTAGTGAGCAATACCAACAACGAATTAAACATAACAGCATCTTTATTGACAAAACCCTATATTCAATATGATCGTAATGCTTGGGGTGGGGCTATAGCGGACTCATATTTAGTTGATAATGACATACACGTTAAATCACTATGTGAAATTGATGCTTTAGAGTCAATAGTGCTTATGGTAAAGCGGGAAATGGGAGTCTCTTTAATGCCAATATGGAGAGGGCTCGAAGATGTGGCTGATAGAATCAGTGTCTTACCGATACCTAGCAAAAAATACCAACGTCACATAACCCTCATTTCTCATCGACAAGTAGGCAAAGAACCTCTGGTGAGGGCTTTTTCAGAGGCTGCTTTAAAGTATCTATAATAACCTAAGGTCAGTTTTTAGTAGGTATAGCCATCGTTATATAGTTAGGTTGATTTTGTATTCTTTCTAACCAAGCTAAAATGGCCGGATAATCTGTTAATTTAAAGCCGCCTTCGTGAGCAACATGAGTATAGGCATATAAGCTAATATCAGCAGTAGTGAGTTGCTCGCCGATTAAATAAGGCGTTGCTGTTAGCTGTGCCTCCATCACCGACAATGCTTTATAGCCATCATGGTGTTTAGCTTTATATTCAGCTAGACGATCTTTTGGTAAACCTAAATATTTAGCAATAAAACGCGCTACGGCAATGTAAGGCTCATGACTATATTGTTCGAAAAATTGCCATTGCTGCACTTTAGCTAAGTCAAAGCTGTTGGTAGGAAGCAAATAAGTCTCAGCGGCTAAATAATTCAAAATGGCATTAGACTCAGTCAAGTAACGATTATCAGGCAAGGCTAATAAAGGAATTTTCCCATTAGGATTTTTTGATAAAAATGCACTTTGTTTGGTATCGCCCGCTAAAATATCGACATGATGCCATTCATGTTCAAGTTGTAAAAAGCTAGCTAATAATTGTATTTTATAACAGTTACCTGATTGACTGTCGCCGTAAATTTTGAGCATTAGTTACCCTATTAATTGAGTGATACTAATAAACTACATTAAAGGCTTTATCTTGGCAAAAGTTAACGGGTTATTGCCAATTAGGAGTGAATGCTGCCATGTTTGTTGTCTAAATGATGTGCCTTGTGGCGCTAAAGGCAAATTAAATGTTGTTATTTCAGCCACAACTTATGGTGCGGGTTTAAGTTATACCTATTTTATGAATGGCATAAATAAATCAGGTACAACTTTTGGTGTTTCAATTCATGCTACTAATTCAGACTTCGAAGATAGCTATGGTGGCTTCTTTCAAGTAGGTTACCAGTTTTAGCACATACAAGGTCTTCAAACGGACAAAGTAGAGTTGGCTATTTTCGCTTCGTTCAACATTTTAGCCAACTAATTAATTTCCCCGTAACAGGGCGTTGAGGCTGTATAATAACTAATTCAGCCAAAACAGCTAATTTTTTGTGCTCCTGTATCACGCTGTAGACGATTAACTCGATATAGGTAATGCACTTAAGTACTCCTACCTGATAGGGTAATTTATAATAAACGAGTTATTCTACAGGCTCGTTATATACAAGGTTATGGATTCAACCTATGAGAATTAAAATATTGCTTCTAACTTTAACTTTTTTTATTCAAGGCTGCACAGCACTCGGCATGTTTATGGATGGTCAATTCCCTCCGGAATATGAAAATGATAAAAGTGACAGGTTTACTGATATGGGAATTAAAGCTGACATCGAGTTAGTAAAATCTGTGATAAACGATGAGCCATTACCCGGCAATGAACTTAAAAAATTAACTGGTTGCAAAGAGTTAAAAGGTAAAAAACAAGTTGAGTGTTACAAAGTATCAAATCAACTTAGTGAAAGTTTGCAAAAACACATCAAAAAATAATGTAGATAAGCGTTTTAATAAGGACAAAAATAGTTGGCTTTTTTGCTCGTGCCTCGCTAATTATAACTAACATTTTTTGCTGTTTTGAGGCACTATAATTAACTCGTCCGCAGGAATTGGTTTAAATCCCGGTCTTTAGACGGGATAGTGTTAAGCTAGTAGTTGCGTTTATTATATGGGTATGAAATATCGTAATAGTTCACATACCAAATATAAAATCGAATATCATTTTGTTTGGGTTACGAAGTATCGTAGGGTTAAGAGTTCGGGAGCTAGCAAAGACAAACTTGTGAGCATTTAGAAATTGAAATACTACGAGGTGTAGTCAGTCAAGATCATGTTCATTTGTTAGTTTCAGCTCCGCCTAGTATATCTCCGTCAGAAATAATGCGGCGAATAAAAGGGCGAACCTCGACAAAGTTATTTTAAGAATTTTCTCAATTGAATAAACGATATTGGGGACAACACTTTTGGGCGAAAGGTTACTTTTGTGGAACAGCAGGAGAATTAACGAAAGAGATGATCAAAGAATATTTAGAACATCACTTTGAACGTAAACCAAGTGACAACTTTGAAGTTGAGTAATCGGCTTTAGTCGAAATGCTGGACTTTCAGTCCGCGTATTTTAATCCACCGTCTTTAGACGGTGGTTATTTATTTAGTGATGCTAATAAATTACATTAAAGGCTTTGCCTTGGCAAAAGTTAACAATTTATTGTTAATTAACCGTGAGAGTTCAGGGTGAAAGTTTGCTTGTTTTGCAATAGCCTTTGCTCAAAATTTAATAACCAGGCTTTTCTGTGTAAACCACCCGCATAGCCCGTTAAGCTACCATTTTTACCAATAACACGATGACAAGGAATAACGATGGCGATAGGGTTGGCGCCATTGGCGGCCCCTACAGCACGTACCGCTTTTTTATTATTCATCAGTTCGGCTTGTTGACTATAATAACGCGTTTCGCCATAAGGAATTTTCAGTAAGGCTTGCCATGTTTGTTGTCTAAAGGGTGTGCCTTGTGGTGCTAAAGGCAAAGTAAATGTCGTTCTGTCAGTGGCAAAATATTGTGCAAGTTGTTGCTTGGCAAGTAACGTTAAGTCGTTCTCTTTATACTCACTGTGGTTTATTAAATCTTGCTCCCTGAGAATATCAGTAAACTCGATGCGAAAGATGGTTTTGTTATCAGCAAAAATACCTAACTCACCTATTGGTGTCGATAAAAAGCTAGCAAAGACTGTGTTCATAATAAATTCCATACTTGAAAAGTTAAATAAGATTGCCAAGGAGAGGCATCTTTGGGGGTTAAGTTTATGCCTTGTTGGTTTAAGGCTTTTCTAACGCCTAAGTCGCCTCCTAACCAAATATTAGGGTCGCTTAAGCCGCGCATTTTTGCGTAGTCAACGGTCCAAGGGCCAATGCCTTTTAGCGGTAGCCATTCATCGGGAGATGCCTGTGGTTTGTCTGCCATAAACTGGGCTAAATTTACTAAGGTGGCTTGCCGAGAAGCAGGCATTTTCAACTCATTAAGATCGCCATTAAGCAAATCCTCGGGTAAAGGGAATAACGTTAATTCCCCCTGTTTTCTGCCGTAATACTGCACTAAGGTTGCCACCAATTTTAGCGCGCCAGCAACTGATATTTGTTGCCCGAGAATGGCTCTAATGCCTGCTTCAAATAAGTTCCACGTGCCGGGTAAGCGCAGCCCTGTGCACAGTTGCGTATTAAGCCCTGTTAATGTAATTAGCTGTTTATCAATGCTGTTTATGGCGGCATCTAAGTCTAAAATACGACGAATATTTCTAACAATGGGCATTAAGTAAGTGATATCACTGATGCTTATTTTAACGTGGAAACCGTGTTTATCGGCATTATGTGTGGCGGTAAATTGTCCATAAATACATTCACTGCCACTATCGCCATCGCCATTACTATCACCATGGCTCGATGGCCAAGTAAAGCTTCGGCCATAACTATTGGTGTCTAACCATTCTATCGGGGCTATGGCTCGGTGTTGTAAAAACGCTCTCAGTTGTGACCAAGCATAAGGTGGCCGATAACTTAAAAATAAGCGGATAGTGTCGGTTGCCACGGCTTTGTTTTTACGCAAACTAGAGGGGGTTAGTTTAAGTTTTTTTTGAAAACAGTCATTGAATCTACGTAGGCTGTTAAAGCCTGCCGCAAATGCGATATCTGTTATGCTCATAGAGGTTTGTTGCAGTAATGATTTAGCAAACATGAGTTGTTGATGTTGGGCGTAGTTTTTTGCACTGGTGCCTAAATTATCCTGAAATAATGTGTTTAGATAGCGGCTAGAAATACCTAAGCGATCGCTAAGCTGGCTAATGCTTTGCGAGGTAAGCGCCCCTTCATTAATTAACGAAAGTGCCCGCTCAAAACTGGTGTTTTTGCCTTGCCATGCAAAAGAGTCGGGCGCGGCATCAGGTCGACAACGTAAACAGGGTCTATAACCATGATTTACCGCGGCAATAGAGGAGGTAAAATATTCAACATTGCATTCTTTTGGCGCAGGGGCAGGGCAAATTGGCCGACAAAATATACCCGTGGTTTTTACCGCGATAAAAAACTGGCCATCAAAGCGAGCGTCACGAGATAGGCGCGCTTGTTGATATACTGTTATGTCCATATTGCTAATCATTACTGAGAGATTATTTTCTCCCAGTGTAATCGCTAATAAGGGTCAACACTAGCCAGATTCGGAACTGATTGTTAGGTTCTTGGCGGCTAAGTTATTGGCTGCTATTAAATACTTCTTTTGCCGCACGAAACGCTTCTTGTGCTGCGGGTGCGCCGCAATATACTGCGCTGTGAAGTAGTACTTCGCGTATTTCTTCAACGGTGGCACCATTATTAAGGGCGCCACGAATATGGCCTTTTAATTCTTGAGGTGTTCTTAAAGCCGCGAGCATAGCAACAGTAACTAAACTGCGTGTTTTTAAATCAATACCACTGCGTTGCCACGTAGAGCCCCAGCCATGTGCGTTAATGTAGTCTTGCATGGGTTGGCTAAAGTCATCGGTATTGTTTAAGGCGCGATCAACAAAATCGTCACCCATTACTTGTCGGCGAATTTGTTCACCTTTGTTTGCTGTCATTTGTTTCCCTTATAAATGTTTATTGTGCAGTCCAAGCGCCGTCCATTGGTAAAGAGGCACCAGTAATACTGCGAGCGCTATCACTGCATAAGAATAAAATAAATTCGCCTATTTGGCGAGGATTCATCATCTCGGGCAGTGGCTGTTTGGCGGTCACTAAATTATATTTAGCTTGTTCGAAGCTGACATTTTGCTGCTCAGCAATGTCCCCTATTTGATTATTAATTAACGGCGTATCAACCCAGCCAGGACAAATTGCATTGGCGGTTATACCTTGTTCGGCACATTCTAATGCAACCACCTTAGTTAAACCAATTAATCCGTGCTTGGCGGTAACATAAGCACACTTATTTAATGACGCTACTAAACCATGCACCGAAGCGATGTTGATTATTCGGCCCCAGCCATTAGCCTTCATGCTGGGTAATGACTTTTGAATGGTATGAAAAGCCGCTGTTAAGTTAATAGCGATAATGGCGTGCCACTTGTTTTCTGGAAACGTATCAACACCTTCAGTATGTTGAATGCCGGCATTATTCACTAAAATATCAATAGCGCCTGTCATAGCAATGGCTCTGTCCATAAAGGCTGCAATAGCGTTGCCATCCATTAAATTAGCACCATCAAAGAGGGCTTTGATCTTATATTTACGGGCAAATTCTTCGGCCAAGGCCACGCCTTCGGCTTCTGACAATAAACCGTGTAAAACTAAGTTAATGCCTTGCTCTGCTAACGTATGAGCGGTTGCTAAACCAATACCACTGGTTGAACCGGTAATAAGTGCTGTTTTTCCTGCTAACATATAATGTCTCCGAATATTTATTGGTACTTGCTATATTTCTACCTTAACTTAAAAAAAGCTGTTTTTATTTAGCACCTTAGTACCACGGACAAACTGGCAAAAATAATTTTATCAACCATACTAAAATATTATCTATTGACCTGAGTAACGTTATTTAAATGAAAACCTTAGTGGTTGAACCTTCTAAAACATACCGATTATTGCTAAATGAATTTTTACATGGCTTTGCGATTAACCCACAAGAGGTTATTGATGGCACTACGGCAATAGCGAGTATTAATGAAAATCACTATGATTTAATTTGTATTGCTATGTATTTACCTGATATGCAAGGGGTTGACTTAGCTAAAAAAATAAAAAAAATCCGCGGCTTTGAAAACAGTATTATTATTATTTTCTCCAGTGAGCAGTGCCAAGAAAAATTAGCAAAAATGAAGACTGCGCAAGTTAATTATATTTGTCAAAAAATGGCGCTAGATGAACTGAAAACGCTGTTTGCTCACCTCACCCAAGATGAGTTAGTTTCTTATGATGGTACGGGTCATATTTTATTTATTGAAGATCATTTAACTCAGGCAAAAGTTACCATGGCGATGCTGGCAGAAATGGGCTTAACTTTTGAGCATTTTACCAGTGCTGAAGCTGGGCTGGAAGCTTTTGAAAGTCATGATTATGACTTAGTGTTACTGGATATTGTGCTCGCAGGGAAAAAGGATGGCGTTGATTTCATTGAAGAGGTTAGAGTTCGCCAAGACGATAAAATGTTTACTCCTATTCTGGCTATTTCTGCCTCACTCAATGATAGCCAACGCATTCATACCTTAAAAGTTGGTGCCAGTGACTTTATCAATAAACCTTTTATCCAAGCCGAGTTGGCGGCGCGTTTAAATAATATGCTATTAACGCAGCGCCTTTACCAGCAAGTGAAATTACAAAAACAAGCTTTAGAACAAATGGCAATGACAGACCAATTGACGGGGTTATACAACCGTCACTTTTTAATGCCTTATATTAAAAAAGCATTAAGCGCGGCGCAGCGATATAATAATCCACTGTCGATAGTGATGATAGATTTAGATAAATTCAAATGCATCAATGATGAATTAGGTCATGGAGCAGGGGATAAGTTACTTTGTGATATCGCCACCATATTAAAAGAAAATTGCCGAAGTGAAGATGCTGCTATTCGCCTTGGTGGTGATGAATTTTTATTGGTGCTTCCCCATTGCTCATTAGAGCAAACTAAATTTAAAACGGAGACATTGAGACAAGCCATAACAGAGTTACCGTCTTCAAATCGCCAAATTTCTGCCAGTTTTGGTTTAAGCTCTACCGAGCAGAATGATTTTGATTTTGAAGCCTTGTTTTCTATGGCTGATGCCGCTGTCTATCAAGCTAAAATGAAAGGAGGTAACAATATTTCGTATTAGTGGTTATTCGATAAAGCTACTTTCTGGTATGATTTGGCTATATTGGAAAATAACCACTCAATTAACGTCGGAACGTCAATCAATGTCAGCTATTGCCCAGCAAATCAGTGAGCAAATTGCTCAAGAACTTAACGTCAAACTTTCACAAATAAATACAGCAATCGCCTTATTGGATGACGGCGCTACCGTGCCTTTTATTGCTCGTTATCGTAAAGAAGCGACACAAGGTTTAAGTGATAACCACTTGCGTGAATTAGCGTCAAGACTGAGCTACTTACGAGATTTAGAAGCGCGTCGTCAGGTTATTTTAACCAGCATAAAACAACAGGACAAACTAAACCCTGAATTAGCTAAACAAATTGCTAATGCTGATAATAAAACCCGTTTAGAAGATCTTTATCTGCCCTATAAACCTAAGCGTCGCACTAAAGGGCAAATTGCCATTGAAGCGGGTATTGAGCCACTAGCCAATAGTTTATTTAATAATTGGCAACTTAATCCAGAGCATGAAGCACAAGCTTATCTTGATAACGCGGCCAGTAATGAAACAGGTTTTAATGACGTTAAAGCCGTGCTTGAGGGAGCCAGTTCTATTTTAGCTGAGCGTTTTAGTGAAGATGCCAACTTATTACAAAAGTTGCGTAATCATATACTGAAACAAGCGCATTTAACCAGCCAAGTTGTGAAAGGAAAAGAGCAAGAGGCGGCTAAATTTCGTGATTACTTTAATCATAGTGAAAAATTAAAAACGGTGCCATCACATCGTATGCTTGCCATGCTTCGCGGCCGTAATGAAGGTTTTTTGCAGTTAAAAATAAATGTTGATCCGAGCCAAGAAAAAACCGCAGTATCTAGTGCTGAGCACATTATTAGTGAACATTTAACGCTACGATGCTTTTCAGCAAAGAATGAACAAGCGGCGGCGAGCTTTTTAATCAGCACGGTACGTTTAGCATGGAAAACTAAATTAAGTGTTAGTTTAAGTAATGAATTACTGGGAAAACTACGTGAACAAGCCGAGCTACAAGCGATTAAAGTGTTTGCTGAAAACCTGAGTGATTTATTAATGGCAGCGCCCGCAGGTGCGAAAACGACTTTAGGTTTAGATCCCGGCCTGCGTACGGGTTGTAAAATAGCCATTGTTGATGCCACAGGCAAGCTATTACACACCACTACTATTTTTCCTCATGCGCCGCAGAATCATTGGGATAAATCAGTACGCACCTTAGTCAATATTTGCCGTCAGTATAAAGTGGAGCTTATTGCTATTGGTAATGGCACGGGTTCGCGAGAAAGCGATAAATTAGCGAGTGATGTGATTGCGCAGTTTGATGCCACGGCAACGACGGCTAAACCGAAAAAAATGATGGTGTCAGAAGCTGGTGCCTCGGTATATTCCGCCTCTGAATTTGCTGCCAATGAGTTCCCAGATCTTGATGTATCAATACGCGGCGCTGTTTCTATTGCCAGACGTTTGCAAGACCCACTTGCCGAACTTGTTAAAATTGACCCTAAAGCTATTGGTGTTGGTCAATATCAGCATGACGTTAGCCAAAGTCAACTGAGCCAAAGTTTAGATGATGTTGTTGAAGATTGTGTAAATGCCGTGGGTGTCGATCTCAATTCAGCCTCTGCGGCATTGCTAACCCGTGTTGCTGGCTTGAATAAAACCATGGCAAATAATATTGTGCAGTTTCGTGATGAGCAGGGGGCGTTTACCAATAGAAAACAATTGAAAAAGGTCGCTCGTCTGGGGCCGAAAGCCTTTGAACAAGCGGCAGGTTTTTTACGTATTACTGGTGGTGATAACCCGTTAGATCAATGTGCACTGCACCCTGAAACATATCCTATTGTTGAGAATATGATCAAACAGCTAAACCTTGATAGTGCCAGCTTACTTAATAACGCTCAGCAGCTGCAACAGATTAATGTGAGTGACTTTGCTACGGAGCAATTTGGTGAAGTTACCCTTAAAGAAATCCTCAAAGAGCTTGCTAAGCCTAGCCGAGATCCAAGGCCTGAATTTAAAACCGCCACCTTTGCCGATGGCGTGAATAGCATGGCAGACTTACAAGTCGGTATGGTGTTAGAGGGGGTGGTTTCTAATGTTGCTAATTTTGGCGCTTTTGTTGATGTGGGTGTTCATCAAGACGGTTTAGTGCATATTTCGTCGATGACCAATAAATTTATTAAAGATCCGCGTGAATTAGTGAAGGCGGGTGACGTTGTTAAGGTGAAAGTAGTTGAAGTTGATGCCAGCCGAAAACGTGTCAGTTTAACCATGCGTTTAGATGAGCAAAGTTCAAGTGCTAAGCCACAAGCAACAAATCACAAACAAAGCAGTGATAGAAAACAAGCTTCAAACGTTAAGCAGCCGGGCTCACAGCCTAAAAAACATCATAAAGCTAAAAGTCAAAAAGTAGAAAATGCGGCGATGGGTGATGCCTTTGCCGATGCTTTTGCTAAGTTGAAAAAGTAGTTTTTGTTAAAATAAACATAACTGTTCACCACCGAGCCGCGATGCTTCACCGAGGGCTCTTCGAGCCAACACCGAGACTTTATTATCTTTGAGTAGGCTCGGTGTCGTGCGTTAGCCTCGGTGCTCTCTGTGGTAAATATTTTTAAGTTGAATAAATACAAAAAACAGTATAAAAACAAAATATAGAAAATAAATAGAAAAAAGTTAAAAAAACAGTTGACGATGCAAACGATAATGATTATCATTTGTTTGTTGGTTAAGGCAAGTGAATGCTCTCTCAGGCGTTTTAACTAATAGCAAGGCTGGCAGCTTAGTGATTATGCTTCAGGACACATAGTCACTAAGTTCCTTCTTGTGCATTAACTCAGTTGATTCCCTTGAGTTAAGTCGATTAAAAATTTTTGATGGTTTAGCCAGCGTTCACATTGTTGTGATGCTGGCTTTTTTATTGTTAATTATACCAAGATCATCAAAATTTAAAGCGACTAACCACTTCCGACATGCTATTGCTGCTTGACTCTAACTGCACACTGGCATCATTAAGTTGCACTGATGTGGCTAAAGATTCATCCACCATACCCGCTAAGTCATTGATACGTAAATTCACCTCGTCTGCCGCTTGAGTTTGTTGCTCAGTCGCGCGGGCAATTTGCGTGTTCATTTCAGAGATTAGCTCCATCAATTTATCTATTTCAGATAAAGAATCATCGGCTTTACTTGTTTGCTCTACGGTTTGATTGGAAATATCTTGGCTGATTTTTACTGCGGCTACCGCTTCTTGAGCCCCAGATTGTAATTTTTGAATCATTTGCTGAATTTCGTTAGTACTTTGCTCTGTTCTGTTGGCTAGGGTACGAACTTCATCAGCAACTACGGCAAAACCTCGCCCCTGCTCACCTGCTCTAGCGGCTTCAATAGCGGCATTAAGGGCCAGTAAATTGGTTTGCTCGGCAATACCACGAATAACATCAAGTACTGAGCCAATGTTATCGCTTTCGGCGGCAAGGCTATCAATGACTTGAGAAACACCGTCGATATTGCTGGAGAGGGATTGCATTTGATTAATGGTATTAGAAATAATTTCTTTACCTTGAGTGGTGTTATTTCTAGCATCATTTGCAGCTTGCTCGGCAGCATTAGCATTATTACTAACGTCACGAATTTGTGAGGTCATTTGCTCCATGGCTGTTGCGACTTGTGTGGTAATGTCATTTTGATTTTGTGTTAATGATTGGGCACTTTCACTGGCACTGGCTACCGATTGAGCATGGTTAAGCACTATGTCTGAATTATTGGCAACATCGGCCAGTGAGTCGCGCATTTTTTTAGTAAATTCATTGAAATAATGCGCTAAACGCGATATTTCATCTTGGGCGCGATGATCTAATACACGAGTTAGATCTCCGTCTCCTTGGGCGATATCCTTCATTAAATTTGACGCTTCGTGTGTTGGTACAATAATACTCTTGCCAATGAAATAGGCGAGGAAAATAATAATGGCAATTAAGAGTAACGCATAAGCGAGTAAGATATTTCGTTGCGTGGCAAAGGTTGTATCTACATCATCAATGTAAGTGCCAGAGCCTATGATCCACTGCCATGGCGTGAAACCTTTAACAAAAGATATTTTATCAACGGGGTTATCTACCCCAGGTTTTGGCCATTTATAAGGGACAAAGCCTTGCCCTTTTGCCTTAACAATATTGACCATATCAATGAATAGCGGTGTGCCATCGGGATCTTTGACCCCTGCAACATTTTTGCCATTTAAGGCGGGCTTAACTGGATGCATGATCATGGTGGGTGAAAAATCATTTATCCAAAAGTAATTATTGTTATCATATCTAAGGCTTTCTAGCACTTCAATGGCTTGCTTTTTCGCTTGTGCTTCATTAAGTGCACCGTTACTTTGCTGCTGATGAAAGTGTTCGACCACGCCATAAGCTGCTTCAACGACTTGTTGATTAGCATTGTATTTTTGCTGCATGAGTGATTGATAAGCTTGCGATAGGCTGATGGAACTTAGTACGATCAAGCCAGTTAATATCAACGCTAGCAGTAAGACAAAGCGCTTTTGAATGGTATACTTTCTTAGAAATGACATAACAGTCTCTTAAAATAAGGTAAATATTTATAAGAAATAGTATAGACTAAAAAAACTCATTGCTAGTTGATTAAATAGAATAATTTACCTCTTTTTTGATCTCATCGGTATCACGACTGTCATGGGGGATTGTTATTTTAAAACACTTGCCTTTCAACAGTTTGGTTATGAGTTCGACATTGCCTTTCAGTCGTTGAGTTACTAAGTTATAGACTATATTAGCCCCTAAACCTGAGCCGCCTTCTCCTCTTTTAGTGGTATAAAAGGGTTCAAATAAATGGGCGATAGTTTCATCATCTAATGAACAACCGTCGTCACAGTAAACTAAGGTAATAATATTTCCTTGTTGTTGGGCGCTAATGGTTATTTTTCCTGTTTGTTTGGGTTCAAAGGCATGTAACAAACTATTTATCACTAAATTATTCGTTATTTGAGCGAGGGCTCCGGGGTAAGAGTAAATAATGATACTTTCTGGACAGTTTAGCTCTATCTTAATATTGGTGCCTTTAACCTTAGGCTGTAGAGAACGCAAAATATCTTCTAAGTAACCCTGTAAATTTATTTCTCGAGCTTCATCAACAATACTATCAACGGCTATCAGCTTAAAGCTTTCAATAAGCTCAACCGCACGGTTAATATTATTCATTGATAAATCAAAACCTTGATGTAGATCTTGCGTGAAAAGTGTTAATTTTTTTGCCGTTAAGTTTTGCTGAGTTAAGGCGGTAATAATATCATCACATCTTTCTTTCATAAAACTGATCGAGGTTAATACTATGCCGATAGGTGTGTTTATTTCATGGGCAACACCAGCAACTAAGCCCCCTAAAGAGGCCATTTTTTCATTCTCTAATAATTGTGATTGGGTTTGCTTTAATTCCGTTAATATTTGATTTAATTCTTTGTTCGTTTGGCTCAATTCTTGAGTTCGCTGCTGTACGCGTTGCTCTAAGTCGTCATTAAGTGAGCGTATTTCTTGTTCGGCATGGAGTCGCTGTGATACTTCATTTTCTAATTGGCTAATAACTGTTAGCTGTTGTTTTGCATGACTTTCTAGTAATTCACGTTTTTGCTGATGAAAATTAACCTGCTCAAAGAGCTCTTTGGGCGACAATTGTAGCTGTGCTAAAAAACGTGAAAAATAAGAGGCGAGCTGTGCTTGTTCCTCGCTGGTGATGACGTTAATTCGCCTAAAAGCATGGTAAGCCGATGCCATGCCAATAACGCCAGCAAGTGCGTTGAGTGCTAAATTTTTTAATATGGATAACTCAGCGATATTTATTTTATCTTTATCGCTGATTTCTGTTTTCGTTAAACAAGACTGTAGCTTAGCGTTCGCCATGTTAATGGGCATATATTGTTGAAATAATTCATTGATTAACTTTGTTTTATGGCTAAGGTCGATAACATCAGGCTCTGCTTGTGCTAAGGATGCGCTATGAGAGATGTTTTGGGTATCAACAAATTGGTTGGCAATTTTATGCTCTTCATCGGACATATCGCTCAATAAAGAGATGCCAATGTAGAGTAAGGTATTGATCAATAAACTCCACACCAAACTATTGGTTAATGGTGACGCTTGGGCAATAGCAAAAAAATGCTCAGGATCAAACCAATAAAAAAATCCCGATTTTTGCTCTAATATAGACCAGTCTAACCAACCACTGCGAATAACAGAGGGTAAAAATGAGCTATAAAACCAAATAATAGCCCCAGCACTTAAGCCTGTTATAGCACCCTTTAAATTACCACATCGCCATATTAAGCCACCAATTAGCGCTGGGGCAAACTGCGCACAGGCAATAAAACTGATGGTACCAATTTTTACAATTAACTCAGAGTCCCCAATAGCGCGATAGTAAAATAAGCTCAAAAAGAGTACCACGAATACCATTAACCAACGAATTGGTAATATATGGCGCTTTAATCGCTGCAGTTTTACCGTATGCAAAATGATAGGCATGACAATGTGATTGGTTAGCATAGTCGACAGGGTCATGGCACTGATCATTATCATGCCTGTTGCCGCCGCGAAGCCGCCTAGAAAGACAATGATGGAGATGGCTACCTGGTTATTGGCCATTGGCAGGATTAGTAACCATAAATCGACAGAGCCTAATGACGCACTCTGTAACATGCCAGCAAGTGCAACGGGTAAGGCGAAAAGGTTGATCACCAATAAATATAATGGGAAGAGCCATTTTGCTTTATCTACAAAGGCGGTATTACCACACTCGACTATGGTGACATGAAACTGTCTGGGCAAGGCGATAACACCTATAGCGCCTAACAACATGAAACTTAACCAATTTTGTGCGCTAAGCGGTTGTATGTTTTGTTGTAGTTCAATACTCGTTGGCAGCGTAAATAGGCTTAAAATGCCCGGATTTAATAAATAACATATCCATAAACCCGCGATGAGTAAGGCCAATAACTTAAACAAACTTTCAAAAGCGAGGGCGACCATCATACCGGGATGTTTTTCCGTAGGATCTAAATGGCGAACGCCAAAAATAATAGTAAAAAATGCCATCATTAAGACAATAAGCACATCAAAATTTTCTAACAACATATTGTTACTGTCGTTGTTAACGACCAAGAGTTGAAAACTAGTGATAACTGATTTTAATTGAATGGTTAAGTAGGGCACAATGCCGAGTAAAGATAAAATACTGATCAGCGCCGCGAGTGTTTGCGATCTGTGGTAGCGCACCGAAATAAAGTCAGCAATGCTAGTCGAGTGAAATTCATTTTTTAACAGGATCATTTTTTTAAGTAGTGGCGTTAAAAAAACAAAGGTCATGGTAGCGCCTAAGTACAACGCGATGGGAAATATACCTTGAGAAGCGGAAAGACCAATATTGCCAAAAAAAGTCCAAGAGGTACAAAAAACCGCAAGACTTAAGGCATAAGTATGGGATGAGTTTCGAATTTTTTGTGCGCTATTGGTGTTTGATTGTGACCACTGAGCAATAACAAATAGCACAATAATATACAGCAAGAGTAAAAGAATTAACTGCTGAAAAGGAAGCACTGCTATTGATCCTTCGGTTTGCTTTTATTATTGAGTGAAGGGGGCATTTTTATTAGGCTCATTGCGATAATAATGAGCCAGCAAATAAGGGTAAATAACCAGTTTGTCAGTAAAGAAAGCTCATCCGTTAATAAAACTGGCATGATTAACAGTAGTAAAGCAATTGCTGCGCCAAACCATCTGTGGGTATTGGAATTTTTCATTACTTTTTATCATAGATGTTAAAGGTATACTAATTATAGGAAAATAATGTAATTTTGCTCAAAAAAAGGGGAAGCAAAAGCTTCCCCATAAAATAACCTCGGTTGGAGGTTAACTAACGCAAGATGGTTGTTTTTTAGTTAAACACTATAAAACGTATTTAGCTGAGAATTGTAAGTAGTCTGAAGACTTGTTGATCTCATCCATTTCAAAATTACCAATTTCAACACCAAAAGAAAGCTGTTTGGTGTAGTTTTTAAATAAGTTAACGGCGACATGATTACGCTTAGTGTTAGCTAAGTCAGCATCGGTACTACCGTAAAATACCGTTGAGCGCATATCGTCAGTCCAAAAATGACGATAAGCAACCATATACGAGGTGGTTTCTTCTGCTTCTTCACCCACTAAATCCCGTGCGGCTACCACGCCTACATAACGACCGGTGTTGCCACCATGTACTTGAAAGCGGAAATCATCTTTGCCAAAGGTTTTAATACGACCCGCAACACCAAAACCAACGGCAGACTCAGTATCGCCACCAACAGTATTTAATTGACGCGCTAAACCTGAAACTGAAACATTACCCCAATCGCCTTTAAAGGTGTATTTAGCGATAAAATCGGGTATTGAATCTTGGCTACTATCACCTTTGTCTGAATGTGGATTTTCTAAAGAAATCTGTAAACCACCATTGGTATAACGTACTTGACCTTGCCTAATAAAGGCCGAGGCATTTAATGGACCACCAAAATCTGCGGCCTCGGCTAAAGCACTGGTGTTCATGAATGTGGTCCATGTTTGACCAACGGTAATATTTTTATATTTGATGAATGCGTGACGTAATCTAGGGTGTGATGAGTTAGATATTATTTGGTTACCACCGCCACCGAGAAAATCCATTTCAATAAAACCAGTTACTTCACCGTGCACATATTTGGCATTGAAACGCGTTTCATTAACAGAAAACTTAGTCGTTGATAGATCATCAATATTGGCAGCGTGACCAATCCAGTAATCATCGTTGGTTACTGTCGAGCTTACATCGCCACTGATTGAACGCACGTCTGCTTTGATGTAGCCGCCAAAGGTTATTTTATCGTTATCGGTTAAATCAAAGCTATAACCAGCGTTGGCAGCACCTGCCATGGTTAATAAGCCTGTAGCGAGTAATAATTTACTTTTTTGAAGTTTGAACATTATGTATCCCCATTTTTTCTGCCGATGGCAGCGGTTTTGTTTATTGTCTTTGTTATTTTTTATTTTTATCTAAAAGCAGAGTTCTTTTGTCTCTTTAGCTTTTGGTCTTTATCTTTTGGTTAACGTCATTTAATTTAAGTGTTGCTAAGAAAACGATGACTAATTTTTATTCAGTTAATAAAGTAGAGTTATTAGCACCGTAAAGAAATTAGACCTAAGTCTAAAATGTTGATTATTAACAATAGACTTTAGTCTACATTATTGGTTTTAACGAATTAATTAGCTTTGAAGCCAATTCTAAAACCACCCCAATGCTGGCCTTGAACAAAAATCGGCGCAGAAACGTCATGCATTATTTCCCCCGTATCACGCTTATAGGTTTGCAAGAGGAATTTTTCAGTGTGTTGACCACAACGAATACCTGTCGGGTCGTTAAATAGGCGTTTGGTGCGATTGTTAACTACATCTATCTCAGGATTGCCCGTTAGTGGTTTAGAAAAACACTTGTTGTGAGTAGGGAAGTAGCCGTTAACATCAACGGCACCCGCATAAATCATTTCTTTAAATTGCTGCAATAAAGGCTCTTGTATTGAGGGTAAGTGTTGATCGGTGAAACGGTCGAAAGCCGTTGAATATTTAGCGGGGCTAGTGTTGCCTATTGCTTGGTAATTAAAATCAAACAACTTGTGTGTTGATATTTTATTGCTAGTAATACTTTGTTCAAATAGTTGCTCTACTTGGGCTGCGGCTAATTGTGCTTGTTGACACATAATATTGACTAAGGTGCCTGTTTCAAATGCTGACAGATGAACAAAAATAGACTCTGTGCTATTTGATAAACTGTTGGCTTGTTTTGAAACTGACTGAGTTTGTTGGCTTTTATCAACTAGAAAATCGTGTAAGTTCACCACAGAGCTAGATATATCGGCAGCGGCTAGATCTTGTTCTTGTAAAGCATGGCTGATTTGCTTGCTTGCTGAGGATGAGTCTGCCATTAATTGATCAATTTCCGTAAAGGACTGTGAAAGATCGGTCATGGTAGTAACCACGCTACTGGTTTGCTGTACTATTTGTGACATAACGGCAGTGGTATCACCCGTTTCCTGACTTATTTGGTTTAACATGTCACCAATTTGATTGGTGGCATCGGCCGTTTTTGCCGCGAGGGCCCGCACCTCATCGGCGACAACAGCAAAACCTCGCCCTTGCTCGCCAGCGCGAGCCGCTTCTATAGCGGCGTTTAGTGCCAGCAAGTTGGTTTGTGAGGAAATACCATCAATAACATCGGTGATACTTTGAATTTCGGAGGCTTTTTTTGCTAAAGAGGCTATTTTGCTCGCGGCGCTTGCTACTGAACCATGCAATTGATTTACCACACCAATATTGTCATTTAATTGTATGGTACTGGTGCTGCTAGCACTCATGGCTTGGTTGGCTTGCTGTGAAGCTAGCTCGGCATTGTCGTTGATTTGTTTACTGTTAGCAGACATTTGTTCGGCGGCAGTGGCAAGGCGGTCGACATCTTCACTTGAGGTTTCAATCGCTTTACTGAGTTGTTCAAGAAAAAAACTTAACTCGGCGGAATTAATGGCCAGTTCGCTGGCTTTTATGCTGATTTGTTCACCCGCTTGTGTGTAACGACTGTCTATGGCGGGCACTTCCTCTTCATTAGCGGAGTCATTATTTTGCCAGTGCTGGTAGATTAAAATCACTAAAAAGCTTATTAACAATAAACTGACCGCAGGTAATAAGCTGGAATCAAAAAAGCCAATGATAAATGATTGCAAGGCCGTGATAACCAAAGCGCTAACGAAAGCTAATATGCTGGATGTTAATTTATTGCTCATGTTCAGTATTCTGCTTAATTTAAAACGGCCAATTAAACTAATAGCATACGAGCGAAAATTTGATTAACAATTAGACTTTAGTGCGAGTGCAGGGGCATATTCACCTGAACCCCGTCTCTTGCCGTGGCTTGTCTCTAATGAGTACGCATATTTTTTCTTCAAAAAAATAGTTTAAAAATATGCGCGATTAAACTTTAGCTTATGGGTTGTACCTTGCCTGTAGATAATCAAACACGGCACGAATACCAAAAGCTTCACCCCCTAAAGGTCGACCAGCAAGGGCGCGAACATTAAAGGCCATCACATCAAAATGCACCCAGTCGATACCTTCGCTAACAAATTTTTCTAAATATAAAGCCGCGGTAATAGCACCACCAAAAGGCCCTGCGGAGCAATTGGTCATATCGGCAATAGAACTTTTGAATAGATCATTATAGGGGCTATAAAGTGGCATACGCCATACGGGATCGCTGATTTTACTACCCGCAGCGGTAATACCTGCTGCTACATCATCACTGGTTGAGAAAAAGCCTGGTAATTCAGTACCTAAGGCGACACGCATGGCACCCGTTAGTGTGGCAAAATCAATAATAAGTTCAGGTTTGTCTTGGCTGGCCTCACATAAGGCATCGCCAAGCACTAAACGGCCTTCGGCGTCAGTATTATCAATTTCTACCGTTAAGCCTTTGCGCGTGGTAATAACATCACCAGGGCGCATGGCATTATTAGAAACCGCATTTTCTACGGCTGGAATTAATACCCGTAAATGAATCGGCAATTGATGAGACATAATTAGTTGGGCTAAACCAAGTACGTGGGCTGAGCCACCCATGTCTTTTTTCATGTTGCGCATGCCCGCGGCAGGTTTTAAGTCTAAACCGCCGCTATCAAAACATACGCCTTTGCCAACTAAAGTTACTTTTGGGTGGTCGTTATTGCCCCAAGTAAGATCGATCAAGCGAGGCTGATTGACACTGGCGCGGCCAACAGCATGTATTGTAGGGTAATTATTTGTTAGTAGTTCATCACCAATAATTTGTTGCACTGCACCGCCAAAAGTTTCAGCTAAATATTGGGCGGTGTCGCCTAAATTTACGGGCATCATGTCGCTGGCGGGGGTGTTCACTAAATCTCGCACTAAGGCGGTTGCCTCGGCATATTTGATGGCGTTATCAACTAACGCTTGCTTATTTACCGCTAAACTAGCGAGTGATTTTTCTGTGCGGTTGGTTTTATAGGCCGAAAATTTATAGGCGCCCACTAGCCAAGCAAAACATATTGCTTGTTGATGCTCTGGTGCTGCTGCTAGCAAATATTGGCCGGTAGGCAGCTTAGTGATTAAGTCACCGCAAGCAAAATAATGGCTGGCATCATCAACAACAAAAATAGCTTGGGCTAGCTTACCTTCTTGGTCTGCTGAAAAACTGGGTATTAAGGCTAAGCCTTCGCCAGTAAAGTCAATTTGTTGTAGCCAACTTTGTTGCTGTTGGTTTTGGGTCATTAGCCAGTTAGCATAAGTTGATTTTTCGATAATGATCAGTGGTGTACCAGTATTGCCAGTGTGAAGTAACGAGTTCATAGAGATCCTTTAATAGGGTTATGCAGGCGAGGGTGTATATTGGAAAATATAAAACTGACTTTTAACCTGCATTAATGCCTAGATTGTAACTTACTCTAGGGTGTTAGCAACTAGAAACTCGTTACTTAACAAATGGGGTAGTAACAAATTTAAATCCAGTCATGTGAAACAATGTAAATAAGGAGGATATTAATATGTTAAATAGTAAAGGTCATAAATTATACAAAAAGTCTCAAAATGATAATGTAACACGTGAAAGGTATACCACTAAGTGTTATAGTTAAGTACAAGAAAAGGGATGTTAATGCGGATATTCAAATCAAAATGGTTCAATAAATGGGCTGAGAAAGAAGGTTTAACGGACAAAACCTTAGTAGGAGCCATTACGGAAATGGAAGCTGGGCTAAATGATGGTGATTTGGGCGGTCATGTTTATAAGAAGCGTGCAGCCATTCAAGGGCAAGGAAAACGTGGAAGTTTACGCACTATTGTTGCGTTTAAGATTGAAGATAAATCTTTTTTCATGTTTGGTTTTGCGAAAAACAAACAAGATAATATCGATAAAAAAGAGTTAAAAGCACTGAAATTAATGGCAAAAGATTTACTGAGCTATTCGGATAAACAGCTCAAACAAGCCATTAAAACCAGTGAATTAATAGAGGTACAAAATCATGAGTAATAGTATTTTAGATGTCATGCACGACACAGCCAAAGGCTTAACCGATGCAGGGGTCATGGACGTGCAAACCATGCGAGAATTTGATGCGCTATGCTTACCTGAAGTTGAGCGCTACGATGCTGCGCGTATTAAAGCGATTCGTGAGAATGCTCATGTGAGCCAAAGTGTTTTTGCTGCGTATCTAAACACAAGTCCGTCGACAGTTAAGTCGTGGGAGCAAGGTGGTAAATCACCTAAAGGGACATCATTAAAGCTACTTAATTTAGTGGCTCATAAAGGTCTAGAAGCACTCGTTTACTAACCGTTGATGCTCAAATATTAACTGCTTGAAGGGGCAAGGAAAAATACTTTTGTGAGCAAAAGTGTATGTCTGGGCCAGTAGTTGCGAGAGATTATGATGCCCATATCGGACGATGGACAAGTAAAGACACCATGTTACCTCAAAATATAGGAAACTCGCCTTTTGAAGTATGATGAATATAAAGTGCTATGTTGGCTTTAAGTGTTGCTGCGCGAACAAGCAAGACGCGTAAACCCTTCCATGGGGCTCTACACAAGCATCCATGCTTGTGAAGCTTGCTTTTATCACATCTGCAAAACTTAGTATAAAACAAGTGCTTGAGTTTTTAACAACAATTGGCGGGAACATAGCCATATAAAATTCTATAAAAGCAGGTCGCTTAACTGTATTTTATCTGCTTTGGGTTTGTTATTGATTTGCGCCAGTAATAATTCTGCGGTGGCGATGGCGTCATTTAACGCATTGTGACCATGATGCTCTGGTAGAGCGTATTGGTGGCGTAAATTTGGCAAGCGTAATTCTGAGGGATCATAAGCAACATCACGTTTATCTAATTGGCGTTTAGCAATGACCAAGGTGTCAATAATGGGAAACACTGGTGCCATGCCATAAAGCTCTAGACAAGCTTTGGTTAAAAATTGTCGCTCAATACGGGCAAAGTGCACTAGCATTACTTTACCCGCTAAAGCTTGTAATAGTGCTTCGATAACCGTGGCTAATTTTTCACCTCGATCTTTTTGCTCATCAGTAATGTGATGAATGATGACATTACTTTCTTCAAGTCGTGTTTCAGTTTTGATGATTTGATGATAACAAGAATTAAGCTTTATTTGCTCATTTTCCATGGTAACAAAGCCTGCACTAAGGAGCTTGTCTACGTTAGCATCAAGGCCAGTGGTTTCAAAATCGAGCGCTAAAATAGGCACTTGATTTATCGGGGTGTCGAGCGCAGGAAAGGGCACCGACAGAAAGTTTTTTAATGGCCCTTCAGGCGCTTTTTTTAATAACCGTTTGCGCTTAGCTTCGTAGCCAGCGAGGTAGTTAATGACAGAGCTAAGCACCATTAGAAGTTGGCCTGTCTTGCGTCTTGTAAGGTTTTGATCACTTTAAAGGCATCTTTTAAATGCTCTCGCTCTAATTTAGACAACTCTTTAGGGGATAAATAATTATCTGCTTCAAGTCCTTTCATAAGCTTTTTCGCTTGATGCTTAACTCTAAGAATACCTAAAAATTCATAAGCATCGATTAAGTTTTCAGCAGATGATTGGGTTATAGCGGCAGTGCCTGCGGCTTGTTGAATGCGCTCTATGGTATTGACGGAACTTATGCCTTGGGAAAGCGCATAGATACGAGCAAGATCGACAATAGGGGCAATACCATTATGCTTTAAGTCTAATGTGGCTTTGTGTTTACCGTTTTGTTTGAGGACAAAATCACGGAAAAATCCTAAAGGCGGACGAAGCCCCAAGGCATTCTTCGACAAATGAGCGATAAATAAACTATTCTTTTTAGTTTTTTCCAGCATATTAGCGCGCACTGTGTCGAGCAAGGTTTTATCGCCATAAATAGTTTCTAAATCAAAGAAAACACTCGAGTTCAATAAGGCTTTAGGGCTTGGTGTGTCGACCCAAGCATTAAAATAGCCTTGCCACATACGCATGGGTTGTCGCCATTTGGGGTTAGTGGCCATAATGTCACCGGGACAATAAATAAAGCCACAGTCGGCTAAGCCATCGCAGACAAAATTAGCAACATTTTCAAACCAAGCATCGTCATAAGGCTTCATTGAATCGCATATAATAATGGCGTTATCTTGATCTGAATGGGCTAGCTGTTCTTGCCTTGCTTGTGAGCCAGCAGCCAACCAAGCATAAGGTACGGGTGATTGACCGTACCTTTCTTCCGCCATTTCGATGAGGCGTTTAGTAAAAGCCATGGTGATAGCGCTGATACTTTTACCAACATGATCGGCACTGGCACCTAATTTAGCTAAGCGAATTTGTAGTTTTGGTAATAAATCGCTAATTTCTTTTAATTCAATAAGGCTTTTGGCTTTATGAATGATACTGGAAAAGTTAACGGCATTATGGCCTTCGTTGTTCATTAAATCAGTGACGGTCACCATGCCAACCACCTCGCCCTGCTTAGTCACAGGCAGGTGATGAATATGCTTAGCGGTCATCGCCATTAGGGTGTCGTAGGCATTGCTTTTAATGTCTATGGTGCTCATGTCACGGGTCATGATGTCACAAATACTGGCCGTTATCGGTAAACCTTGTGCAACACAGCGGCGGCGTATGTCTTTGTCGGTCACTATGCCAACCGACTTATTATTATCGAGTACAACCAAACAAGAATAGCCTTGCTCGGTCATCTGTATTGCCGCTTGCTGAATATTTTTGCTGGCATCAATGCCAGCAACGGGAGTGTGGTAAAAGTTGCTGACAGAAGTATTCATTAAGGTTGAAGAAATAATCGCTTCTTCATTTACTTTTGACATTTTTTGCTTAAGGCGTTGTGCCGAATTATTGCTGAAATAGTCACTAATACTGGGGTACTTATCACCAAGGTCACGTAAAATCTCACAATCAAGGCTGTACACTAAACAGTCTTCATCGGCTTTAATTTGACGTGTTACTGCTGAGTTGTGGTCATTTTTCGCGCCAGCGTTTAAGACTTGTTTGCAAAATTCACCGCATAAGTCACCTTCGCCAAAACGGGCAATTAATTCTTCATCATTTGAATCAGCACTGTTTGCCAAACAACTCATGGCACCTTTGCGCAATATATACAGCCTAGGTTCAGTAATACCTTTAGGCGGTAATGTTTCATGTTTGCGTAAGTAGTTAATACTCAGCTCTCGAATAACGCGTGATAAGGCTGGTTTTGGCAGGCTGTCAAAGGGGGGAATACTTTGTATAAAGCTCGCAATTTCAGAAAGTTCTGTGTCCATAGTGGTGTCCTAAAGCTAAGGCTTAGGTTAAATACATTGATGTAGTAAGTCCTTTTAGGCATAAACAAAATATGTCGTAACTATGCCATAACAAGGTCGCAACAAGTGACTGATGAATTGCCTATAAATCAGTCTCTAATTTAGAGTTGTCTGCGTGTACAGTCAACCATATAGCTAGCGATCTAGACTAAAGTTTAATATCAGTCAAAAAAAAAGCTTGTTAGATTAATTGACAGTTGAAGTTGAATATGGATTTTTGTTTCTGTCTGGTTCAGTAATGCCCTTAGGTGGTAAAGCTTCATGTTTGCGTAAGTAATTAATACTCAGCTCACGAATAATCCGTGCTA
>MAAC01009390.1_pt1 | contig 32140 bp, 23 predicted proteins | sample 1115981 | NCBI WGS metagenome assembly MAAC01 (sample SAMN04961126, study PRJNA320927) | seawater metagenome | isolation source: sample BD02T64 sea water enriched with oil for 64 days | place: USA:Gulf of Mexico | collected 2013-07-27 | reverse complement strand
GCGGAGTGGTAGTTCAGTTGGTTAGAATACCGGCCTGTCACGCCGGGGGTCGCGGGTTCGAGTCCCGTCCACTCCGCCACTTATATTTGTCACGGTTAGAGCACCGTAAAAACTCAAAAATTAAGCAAGATTTTGCGGAGTGGTAGTTCAGTTGGTTAGAATACCGGCCTGTCACGCCGGGGGTCGCGGGTTCGAGTCCCGTCCACTCCGCCACTTGTTTAATAAAAATGATATCCTGGACGATTAGCTCAGTTGGGAGAGCACCGCCCTTACAAGGCGGGGGTCACTGGTTCAAGCCCAGTATCGTCCACCATTATTAAAATTTATGAAAAAAACCCATTCGGACGATTAGCTCAGTTGGGAGAGCACCGCCCTTACAAGGCGGGGGTCACTGGTTCAAGCCCAGTATCGTCCACCATTATTAAAAACTAAAAACATCTCTATCTAAAAAACCAGCTAAATTGAAAAAGCACCTTCTACTCTTTACAACCCGCACCAGTCACTAACTCAAGCCCAGTATCGTCCACCATCCTTATTCCATAAATATTTAAAATCAAAAAATATCCTATTTAGAAAATATAACCAAATTAAAAGAGCACCTTCTACTCTTTACCACCCGCGCCAGTCACTGGTTCAAGCCCAGTATCGTCCACCATTACTTATCCTCTAGTTTCAAATCTACTATTTTATATAGCGAATGATTAGCTCAGTTGAAAAGCACCTTCTACTCTTTACAACCCGTACCAGTCACTGACTCAAGCCCAGTATCGTCCACCATCTTTATTCCATAAATATTGAAAATCAAAAAATATCCTATTTAGAAAATCAGCCAAATTGAAATAGCACCTTCTACTCTTAATAACCCGCGCCAGTCACTGACTCAAGCCCAGTATCGTCCTCCATTATTTTAAGTTCAAAAGTAAATCCTAGATTCATATCATATCTGATATATGGACGATTAGCTCAATCAGAAAGCACCTTCTACTCTTTACAACCCGTGCCAGTCACTGGTTCAAGCCCAGTATCGTCCACCATTATTTAATTCATCTAGGTCTATACCCAGAACAGGCCAAATTTAAGCTTTTATTTATCTTAATAAGTGCCGACATTGTCTGTTGAATTATTCACTTATACTGCTAGACAACTTTGTATAAATTGAATGGTTTGACCAGTTGACCTAGAGCTAACTTTAATGTTTACTAATGCTCTGTATTCTTACTTTTAACTAAATACAACATGCTCCATAACCTTATTATTAAAATTCTTGCCCAAGTAAACAAATTGCTCGCTATTCCTTTCCCTAAATTAATATCAGGAGAAGGAACAGTTACGCAAGCAGCAGTGCAATTATCTGAAATGAAAGTGGATAAACCTTTTATTGTCAGTGATGCTATTTTAGTAAAGCTTGGCATCGTCAAAATGCTAACTGATGCGTTATCAGCAGCAAATATTGATTATTATATCTTTGATCAAGTAACACCTGACCCAACCACTGAAGTGGTTAATAATGCTTTGAAATTTTATCATGATAATCAATGTGACAGTTTTATTGCCTTGGGCGGAGGCTCAGTGATGGATTGTGCAAAAGGCATTGCAGCCTCGGTTACTAAAAACACAGATATCAAAAATTTGAAAGGGTTATTTAGAATTAGAAAGTCATTACCGCCATTTATTGCTATTCCTACTACCGCAGGTACAGGATCAGAAGCAACGCTTGTTGCAGTGATAACCAACGCTAAAAAGAAACAAAAGTTTACTGTTGTAGATCCAGTTTTAGTGCCAGACATTGCGATTGTCGATCCACTATTAATGGTTGGTTTACCTGCAAAAATAACAGCTGAAACTGGTCTCGATGCACTTACACACGCCATTGAATCTTATAGTGGTTTACACTCAACAGAGCTAACAAAAGCTTATAGTAGTGATGCGGTAAAGCGTATTTTTAATTATTTACCAAGTGCTTATAAAAATGGTAACGATCTTGAAGCAAGAAGAGAAATGTCAATCGCTAGCTTTAATGCAGGCGTTGCTTTTACCCGAACATCTATTGGGTATGTTCATGCTATCGCTCATCAGTTAGGTGGTTATTATCATATACCTCATGGTTTAGCGAATGCGGTTCTTTTACCACATGTTATGGAATTTTCATTTAATAAATCGATTAACAGTTATGCCGAACTAGCCGTTTGTGCAGGTATAGCATCAACAACAGAGACAAAGCTAGAAGCAGCAAACAAATTGGTTGCGGAGGTTAAAAATCTAAATAATCAATTAAACATTCAATCTGGTTTTAAAGAATTAAAAGGTGAAGACATTTTTACTTTAGCCAAACGCGCAGTTAAAGAAGCTTATTGCGAATACCCTGTACCAAGACAAATGACAGTCGCGCAATGTGAAACGCTATTAACTAAACTGTTGGTTTAACTAAAAAAACATTACTATATAGAAAAACGATGGCTCCTTGTGTGGCAAGAAAGCAGGTTCAACTCCCTCTCTGTTGAACCTGACTCTATGCACAAATATTTTCATGCCTATGCACTTGGCTCAGGACGATTTTACAGGTGCATGAACTATTGCCAAGTTTAACAATCGGTTAGGGATCTGTTTTTCGATAAATCGACGGTTGAACCGATAACAGAACTCATCTAGGTATTCTTGTAGGTGTTTTCCCGATACTCCATGGAATGTACCCAACAAAAATGTTTTTAAATTGCCGATGGCAATGTGTACCCACGGCAGCCATTCATCGACCAAATAGCTTGGTGTTACCCTTGCTTCATAGTTTTGCGTTTGGTCAATTATATTCAATGCAGGTAAAGCATCTGAGCGAACTTTTTGACCTGATTTTAAGTGCTTTTTAACAAAATTATCAACACTAAAATGGCAAATACTATCGACCACTTCCATTGCAATAAATCCTGCCTTTTTCTCTTTGCTTTCACAGGCTATCAGCACATTCTTTTTTCCTGCTGCACCACGACCACGTTTACCCTTTTGTCTACCGCCAACAAGTGCATCATCTAACTCTATTGTGCCACTTAATTGATACAAGCTATCTCTGTGTCCCATAGCTCTTCTCAGTTTCTTTAAAATCAGTCTTGCAGTTCGCCAATTGACTTCTATTAATTTACTTAGTCTCAGTGCTGATATACTTCCCTTATCAGAGCCAAGAAAATAGATAGCCCAAAACCACTGGATTAAGGTGATTTTACTACCATGAAAAAGTGTTCCTGCCGTGACTGATGTTTGCTTTTTACATTGTGTGCATTCGTATAAGTGGCGACTGGCAATTTTATAGTTATGATCATTGCCGCAACTCGGACAAATAAAGCCATTTGGCCATTTCATTTCTTGTAAATATTTTAAGCAATGATCTTCGGTACTAAACTGTTTTTGCCAAGCTAAAAAGCTTGCTTCTGGCATGCTCATGATCATGATCATCTATACAGTGTTTATATATATACAGTATAGTTCAATCCTGAGTTATCTGCATAGGCATGAATATTTTTTACTAGCACTGAACAACTGATAGCCAACAGATAGCGGCATTTAAACACGTTAGGTTAGTTGACTATAGACCCCTTCATAACCACCATGGATGGTTTTGCTAAATTTGATAAATCTATATATGGATTATCATTAACTATCATGAAGTCCGCAGATTTCCCTACTTCAATACTGCCCGTTTCATTGGCTATACCTATACTTTGTGCCGTCGCCAAAGTTCCCATATAGATAGCTTCTTTATTTGAAATATCAGCGTGTTGAGTAAATAAATATAATTCTCGCCACACTAAATTATTTTTCAAACCTGCCCCTGAATCTGTACCAACAGCGACATGCACATCCTCTGCAATTGATTGTTTAAAACCACTAATAATATCAGCACGCACTTGCTCGTTGTTTTGATAAATAATGTTTAAGCGTCGATTATTTCTAATTTTCTCAGTATACGGCCATTCTCTCGGGGTGATAGACAAAGTAGGATGGTAACTAGTATATCCTCTCAGTGATTTGGGATTGTTTTTAAATAAAGCGATTATTTCGTCAGTCATTTTGCTGCCATGCTCTATGCTATCAACTCCCCCTAACAAAGCCTCTTTGACACCTTGAGTACTTTCAGCATGCGCTGCTACTAAGAGTCCTTTTCGATGAGCCTCATTTGTCACCGCTGCAATTTCTGCAACGGTCATTTGTATCTGCCCCGCTTCACCTAAGCGTTTTGAATCTAAAATTCCCCCTGTATTCGATATTTTTATCGCATCGACTTCATTTCGAACTAATGTTCGAACCGCTTTTCTCGCCGCAGTGGGGCCATCAAAAACTACCCCTGCACCACTTCCGTGTCCTCCCGTGACAGATAACATAGGCCCTGCGGCGATGATACGAGGACCAATTGTCTCTCCTAAAGATATTTTTTTACGTAAGGTGACACTGGTATAACTTAAATCGCCTAAACTGCGTAACGTGGTAACCCCTGCTTTTAAGGCACTTAAGGCTTGTTTTTCCATTTTTGCGATAACGAGGCGTTTAAATAGATAAAAATTAAGCACAGTACCAGCATTATTTTGCCAAAGATCCCAGAGCCAATCAGGCGGCATATATTCTGGAATTTTGACTTGATCTTCAAAATTAGCTCCTTCATATAAAAGGTGTGCATGGGCATTTATCAAACCGGGTAGCAGATATTGCCCTTTAACATCTATCGTTTTATATTCAGCAGGAATGGCTACGGTCTCTTGCGTGCCAATGGCGGTAATACGGCCTTTTTCATTCACTAATAGTGTCGCGTTTTCAATAATCTTGCTGTTTTTATGACCATCGATAATATTAGCATTAATGAAGGCTAAGTTATGGTGGACAACCGACACCTTATTATTCACTTCTAACAAGACATTAGCGCTAATACTCAACATAAAAAAAACACTCGCCTGTAACCAGTGCCCATTTTTACACCAGTTAGCAAAGTAATGCCTACTTGGGGGGATAAATAACAAAATACTCACAATAAAACAGATGACTGATAGACCACTAATATTATTCGCGATTAGCAAAACAAAGATATAATGAAGTAACAGTAACGTTGCTGTTATTTTATAAATAATCTGGTCTTTTTCTGAGTGTTGTTGATTCGTCATCATTTGAGGCTCTATCTGTCATCAGTAAAACTTAACAGCAGTTTGAGTTAAAGTATTACCCTAAGGTACTACTGTAAAATACTGCTGTTTGGTCATTATTCTATTATTACAGTCGCGCTAGTGGCATATTTTTTTAACGCTATTTCATCTAACTCCACTCCCCAGCCCGGTGCGGTTGGCACAGTTACCGTGCCATTTTCATATGTAATTGGATTGGTGATGAGATCATCTTCTAGCATGATATCACCAAACAATTCAATATCATGGCCGAGATCATGATAACGTGCAGTCGCCACATGAATTTGCATTGCTGCCCCGATACCAAGCGGTTGATTATGCAATACACAGCCAATGCCTTCCATTTGTGCATAAGAAATAGCATGTAACATATTTGTCACCCCGCCTGGCCGTTCTGCATTCATGCCAATAGTATTTATGCCTTTCATATTGATTAAGGTATTAATATCTTGTAAAGAAAAACACCCTTCATGAGCCATAACAGGTACATTAACCCTTGCTTGTACATACGCCATGCCAGCATAGTTATCGGCTCTAACAGGCTGCTCCGCGAAATCAATACCAAAGGGTTCAATTGCTAGAATAGCCCTTACCGCCATTGTTGGGGTATAGGCTTGGTTATAATCGACCCTTAAGCGTACTTCGTTACCCATCACTTGACGAAATTGACTAATAATGGCTTTATCCTTCTCGATACCTAGACCCAGTTTTAATCTGAAAGTACGCATACCTTCTTCATAAAACTTTTGACTTAAGCCAATCATTTGTTCTAGTGGCATAAGGGGGATCAATGCACATAACGGTAACTCGTCCTTACACTTGCCGCCCATAAAATCATGGGCTGGCCTATTGGTTATTTTGCCCATTAAATCATAACAAGCAATGTCAATTAAGCCTTTGGCAACATCACAGCGATTCACATTGACATTCATTCTTTGGCGAATTTTTTCAACATCAAATGGGCTTTCTCCCAGTACATACTGACTTAATGATTGACGAATAATATCCACAATTTGATCCGGTGAAACGCCTGTTTCAGGTAACCACACAAAAGCTTCACCTAAGCCATGATTACCTTCTTCATCAAACATTTTACAGATAACATAATCACCACCATTCCATTCTTCTTCGGAAGCAATAGCCATACCTAAGCCGCCCTCGCCTGCTTTCATTAATTCTATAATTTGTTGACGAAAGGGGACAAATACTGGCGTTAGTTCAATTTTCACTATTTTGGACACAATTAATTTCCTTATGATGGTTAATTATTTAATGGGGTTTAGTTCATTTAAAATATCGATACAGTTTGACGGTAAGTCAGCGGTATTGACGGTGTCTGTTATGGCCTTATAATCTTTATGTTGATAGGTATGCCAATACAGCAGGTTTTTATCGGTATATTGTGGTTTTTCCAACAAAGCTAATAAAGCTGCGCTGGTTTTAGCGGTATAGGTTGCTTCCAGTTCAATATTTAATTTTTGCTTAAATATCTGGCTAGCACGCTGCCCTTGTTTTGTTGGGTATCCATAACCAGAACCAAAAAAATCATTGATGATAGTAGGTTGTACTATGTCCAAGTCGATTTTTTTAGTTAAGTTGGTTTTCTGCTGTAAATATCGGTATGTTTTTATCACCGTTCTTTTAACGGTATCCGGTGTATTTAATGCCATTAGCCCTAGATAATCTCGGCCGGTACGCACGCCAATCACTTCCGTTTTTAAATCAGTCAATAAAAACCCAAGCATTAGCCCTGCCATTCCGCAATTAGATGCCGTTGGGCAGATAACATAATCAGGCTCAGGCAGATCACCATTATCAATTTGCTGCTTTAACGTTAAAGCAGCATTAATGGCGCCGATTGTGCCTAAAGGTGTCGCGCCACCAGGAGCAATAAAATAGGCATTGGGCTCATTAAATCTATGACGCAGGTAGAAATTAACTGATGACTTTAAAATATTGGGGATATAGTCAATGTGGGCACCAAAATGATGAAACAATTTAATGTGTTGTTGCACCTGTGTTGTAATGGGCTGCTCAAACAAACATAAAGTACATTTTAATCCGAGTTTTTGACAAAAAATGGCAACCGCTAAACAAAAATTACTGCCTGTGCCACCAAAAGTAATCACATGGGATTTTTTTTGTTTTAAGACATCAGCCAGTATAAATTCTAAGCGCGCTAATTTATTACCCGCGTAATCCTCATTAATCAGGTCATTACGTTTTATCCAAAAATGTTCATGAGCAAAGTTATTAACTTTTTGCACCGGCGCATTAACTAAATTAAGGTCTAGCCAATCTAGGTGTTGAGAAAGCTCGGGTAATAGGTCAAAAATCAGTGGTTTTACCGCTAATTGTTGAGAGCTCAGCGGTTTGTTTTCAGCATTTAAGCGTTGCGATGCCGTCATTTCAACAGCCTTGTTTCTGCGATTTATCACCCGAAATATCGAGTAATCTAATCGTCGCGAATTTGGAATCATAAGTTAGATGACTTACCACAATCATTAATACCAAACTAAGTGATATTGAGACTATGATAGGTTCGATATAACTCGGTAATAGACCCGATATTTTCAAGCCGTAAAGTACAATAACACTGATGCCTGCAACGCTAGAGGATATGATTGCAGCGAGCTTTGTTGCTTTAGACCAGAACAAAGCGGCCATGGTCGGTACAAAGGCACCCGAAACAAAAATAGCAGTAGAGAGTAAAACCAGTTCAAAAATGTTCTGCATATTCAACGCAAAGGCAATCCCTAACAAACCAATGACGATAATAACAATTCGGGTAACTTTCAGTAATGTCGCATCACTCGCGAGCGGATTTAAAGGACGATATATATCACGGCTAAAACATGTGCCAGCAATTAATAAAGCGGTATCAGCAGTTGACATCATAATGGCCATCATTGCGGCTAAACATAAACCTTTTAATCCCACTGGCATATATAACAAAATAAGCTCAGGGATTGCAGCATCAACACCGCCACTACTGCTCGCTAGCTCAGGTAAAATATGCGCGGCCATAGTGCCTAAAAACACAATAACAAAACTCCAATAAACATATACACCAGAGGTAACAAACATCGCTTTACGAATAACCTGAGGATTTTTAGCCGCTGCTGCTCTTTGCCATAAAGAAGGGTCAATTAAACTAAACAATAAATCGATAATAACAATTGAAACAATATATATAGGGGTGAGTCCGCCCCAAAAGTTATCTTCTGGTGGCGCTAAATAACTGATGGTGAGATCAATACCTAAATCAGAGACGATATACATTGGTAATACAATACCTATCGCGACTAACATAACAACGGTTTGAATCAAGTCAGTATAGGCTACGGCGAGCAGTCCCCCCAAAATAGTGTAAATGACCATAATCACACCCGCAGCAATAATTGCCTCTTGGTAAGTAACATTGATATCTGCCATTACCGAGGTGATGGCTAGTCCCGTGGCGATTAACTGTGTACCAAATAGCGCGGTAACACTGAGCAACATAGTGATAGCAAAAACTAACCTGACTCCAGAGCCATACCTTAAGAATAAGGCATCAGGTACATTCCAAATTTTTGCTCTATGGATAGCTGGCGCCATTAAACCAAAAAGAAATAAACCAACAGCATAGGCTATGGTAGCGAGAAAGAGTGCGATACCAATTTCGTAGGCTTTTCCAGCTTTACCTAACGTAGAAGCCGCACCAATTGACGTACCTATTAATGTGCCTAACAATAAAGGAAATTTTATGTTTCTACCGGCAAGTGCAAAATCGGTATTATTTTTAATTTTATAGCTGGCATAAAAACCAACCGCCAGCAATGAAAGACCAAAGAGTCCAATAATGATAAAGTCGAGTGTACTTGCCATAACTTTCCTATTTATTATTTGAAACGAAATAAACTAGCAACTACTAATTTATTATTCAAATATAATGATATTGAGAAAATATTTCAAGTGTTTTTTTATATTTATCTAACGTTAAACATTGATAGAAATACGCTTTACCTTGTGTATAGCTGACTTTTGTTATAAATTGATTTTCAAAAGTAAATACTAATTTATGGGCGTTTCAAAGCGAATATGGGTAGAAAAAGTAAGTCTGAAAGCAGAAAACCTGAAATTTTACAAAACTTGTACAAAGTTGTGAATAGAGATGGCTTGGAAGGCACAACCTTAAATAAGGTCGCCAAAGAAATGGGGGTAAATTCAGGGCTGTTAGTACACTACTATAAAACCAAAGATGAGATGATTTTTGCATTGGTTGAATTTATGGCCGAAAAATACTCAAGTATATATACGGACAAATTAAATGAGTTCGATAAACCAAAAGATCGCATGGATAACTTATTAAATACGTTTTTTGAATTAGAGTGGACCCAAAGAGGTGACGCAGCCATATTCTGGTCATGCTATTCTTTGAGTTATAGAAATGAACGGGTAAAAGCACAATTTAGCAAAATGTACTTAGCTTTTAGAGAGCAACTTGCTGGTGAAATAGAGTTATATCAGTGGGCAGGAATTACTAAAGTAACAGATCCAGTACAAACGGCTGATATCATTATAACCATGATTGAAGGCATTTATTTTTATCATAATGCATTAGGTGCTAATACAAATATTGACGGTGCAGTGAAGTTTATCAAAAAATCGGTGAGTCAGCTGCTAAATGACGGTATATAAGCCAGCGATTTTATCGTGTTGCTCTACTTTATTGTTGCCGTTTATGTAAACTCGTTAATATGAACATCTTTTCCCTAAAAATTATTAATCGTATGAAAACACTTACTAACGTCTTTAAGGTTAATCGCTGTACCTACAATCAAATCACACCGTAATGACATGAATTTAAAGGGGTTGCAGGATTGATACCTCAACCCCCTTCAAACTCTATGAAATATCAGCTTACCAATTATAGCTATATGTTAAACGCCACGTTCTTCCAATTGAATACCTTTCATGCATACCAAAAAAGCCATTATTAGTTGTCTCGACACGATAAATTTCATCCGTCATATTCTCGATCGAAGCCATAATCTTCCAGTCGCTATTGTTGTTGTTTAAAACATACCTGAGGTTTGTTATGCCAACACCTGGCTCATTTAAGATAGCGGTTTCAACTTCAGGTTTTAAGATCATTGATAAATCAAGATCAGAGCGATAGCTATACTCTACTTGCAGAGCTCCCGAAAATTGCTCGCTGAGCACATGCTCATAACGGGCTAAAAAGTTAGCACTATACTTTGAATAGTTTGGTAAGTTAGCACCTTCAACCGAAGCACTACCTAACAAAGGTACCGCAGTTGCACTTTCAAAATTAGTTTTTGATACATAAGCATCGGTATAACCTAAATTAAGCTCGATAAACAAGTCGTCAGTAGCAAGCCAGCCAAATTCAAGCTCAGCACCTGTGGTATCGACCTCACCGATATTTGTCAATCGTGCAATGCTAACCACAGCAGTAGGATCGGCAGCATTAGCTTGTACGTCTTGGCGATCATACTTAAATATTGAACCGTTTATACGTAGTTGATTATCAAGTAAGTCAGATTTAAAGCCAACTTCGTATGCCCAAATAGTTTCTTCATCATAAGGCTCTAATTGTTCAACTGCTGTGACAAAACCGCCAAAGAAACCGCCTGTTTTAAAGCCTTTGGAAATATTACCATATAACAACATGTTATCACTGGCGGCGTAGGTGAGCCCTAATTTACCTGATAATGCACTGAAGCTTGTACTATCGTCTATAGTCACTATAGGTACATCTATTTCAGGACTAAAACCCAAAGTGGTATCACCTACAAAAGATTTATTCTCTTTGGTGTAGCGTAATTCAGTGATTAACTCCAATGCGTTTGTTAAGGCATAAGTACTGTGTCCATACACAGAATAACCATCAGATTTTTGCTTATAGTTTTGCTTGGTGTTTATAGCGCCACCAAATAACAAAGGCAGAATGCCTTCACTTCCATACAAACCAGATAACTCAGTTAGCGTATCTTCACTGTAACTAGCGCCTAATATCCAATTGAAGGTATCAGCTGCTGCTGAAGTCAATCTAAACTCTTGGGACCAAAAGCTAATATCGGTGTAGTAATCACCATCAAGAAAAACAATTGACGTGGCATCAGAGTCTTGAGTGCGTTTATATTCTACAGTGTCATAAGCAGTGATACTTGTTAACGTTATACCATTTAGATCAATATTACTGATTAAACTTAAACCAGACCAACTATTATCTAGATAAGGAAGGACTGTTTGAGAGGCTGAGGCATAATGACTGTCAGATAAATTATAATTGTCTGGGGTGACCCCCGTTAATGTAGCACAAGTTTGCTGGTTTGTTCCTTGACCACTTAGTACCGAGTCACACAAACCAGCAGAACCTGCGCCCAATAAACCACCGAGTAAAGCCAAGGAGGTATTTTCATAACCAAAGGCTTCTGCATCACCTATGTTGGCATACACCCCAAGAGATTGTAATAAGGGTAATTCAACTTCCATTGAGCCAACGTGTGCTTTCAATAAAAAATCAACGTCATCAGTAGGTTGGTAGAGAAACTGTGCTCTTAAACCCCAACGCTCGGCCTCACCATAATGCTCATTTGTTGCAGTACTGTAATCATCTCCATCGTCTCTTTGATCAAGGTGCCCTGAAACTCTAGCCGCTACATTAGTTGAAATATCAAAATTAGCGCCAAACTCAATTTCTTTGGTATTAAAACTTCCAATACCAAGATCAATAAAACCAGTGTTTCCATCGAGAAGTGACGGTTTGGCCGAAATTATTTGTATGGCGCCACCAATGGTGTTTCTACCATATAAGCCACCTTGTGGGCCTTTTAATACTTCTATACGCTCTAAATCGTACATTGAAAAACTCGCCGTAGCGATTGACGTTTGATAAACCTCATCAATATAAAAAGAGGTAGTAGGTGAATCGTTTATCCGAAAGTTTTGCAATCCGACGCCCCGTACCATAACAATGGGAACGCCACCACCACCGTTATTTTTGACTGACATATTGGGTACTACTTTTTCGATATCAACAGCTTTTTCGATATTTTGCTCTCGTAGAGCGTCCCCATACAAGGCAGTTACAGCAATACCTACTTGCTGAATGTTTTGAACACGCTTTTGTGAGGTAATAACGATAGTTTCAATTTTTGCTTTGGTATCGTCACTTTCTGGCTTTGTGTCATCTAAACTTTCTTCAGCTAAAACTCCCACACTTATTGTTAGTAAAATAAACATTATCAGATAATTTTTTTTCTTATATTTCTTCGTTGTTATCATTTTAAACACCATTTATTCTTAATTGCAGTTTATTAAAAACAAGTGTTATTTATCCCCTTTATCAACAAACACTTGTTCATGTTTCGAGATTGAGTTTATTACTCGATTAATTAATAGTCAATTCAAAACAGGACAAAAAAGCAAAATAAATTAGCATCCACTTATTTATTTTTGTTGTTTTACTTATTTTATACGTATATATTTACTAATAACGATGCTATTTTCGTTTAACTAACATCTTTAGCTTGGATTACAGAGATAAAAAATAAATTTCATTACCTTAAATTAGTATTTGATAATTTATAAGCAAGCAAAACCACCTATATTTAAGATATTTTAATACCACCATTGATAATTAAGGAGAGTATATGGAAAACAAGCAGCTCAGTTTATTCGAAGCCTCATCGATTATTACCGGCCTGGGTATCGGCGGTGGCATCATGGCTGTGCCTTACTTAGCTTCATTGAATGGTTTAGTACCCGTGCTATTGGTATTTGCTTGTGCTTATGGTTTAAGTTTATTACTACACTTGATGATTACTGAAATGATTATGCGTGACAAAAAAACGCTGCAATTAGTAGAAACGTTTGGGCTATATCTTTTTAAGAACAAATTAGGGGCGTTCTTCACTTGGCTATTTTTTGTGCTAGTTGTGCTAAATTTTTATGCGTTGTTAGCTGCGTTTTTAATAGGCGCAGGACAAATAATTGTTAATTTATTCCCCATGCCATCATGGTGCGCAGAGCTGATAGTGTATGTTTTTGCCGCAGGTCCAATCCTCTTTGGTTTAAAGGCATTAGGGGTTAGTGAAAAAATAGGCATTGCAGGTATTATCGCCTTAGTCGTCATTTTTGTAATAGGCGCAATGACCGTGCCTTTTAACTCACTCAATTTGATAAGTTTTTCAAGTAAAGGCACACTGGCTTTATACGGTATGATTATGTTTACTTTATCGTGCTTTTTCTCAATCCCTCAAGTCGCTAAAGGACTCAGTCATAATAAAAAATTAATCCCAAAAGCCGTTATTTTAGGGATCAGTATTAATTTATTGTTGGTTAGCTTAATTACCATTATCACTTTATTGGTTTCATCCAATGTGACAGAAATGGCAATGATTGGTTTAGGAAATTCCATCGGTCAGTGGGCAGTGTATTTAGGCGCAATATTTGTATTTTTGGCTATATTAACCAGCTATTGGGCCACTTCTTATGCCTTAGCTATTGTGATAGAAGAAAGGTTAAATTGGTCCTATAAATTATGCTGGTTATGTGCCACAACACCAACTTTAATATTAGCTTTTAGTGGTATATCAGGTTTCTTAGGTTTCATGCGCATCGCTGGCGGGTTATTAGCAGTGATAATCTCATTAATGGTTATTCCTGCCTATCGTGCAAGTAGACTAAGTGGTCGAATCAAAAACCCAGAGTTTGAATTAAAACAGCTTTCACACCCTATATTTCAAGGTGTAGTGGTTGCTGCTTATGTACTCGTCGTGATCGGTTCGAGTATCACAATAGATTAACTCGGTAAAGCACGCTAATTGTGCAATGTGCAATAAAATTGATAAAGAGGCATTATGAAAAACAACGAACAAGTATATTTTGGCGGTGATATTTATACCGTTGATGATAACAATCCAACGGTACCTGCACTGTCTGTCAAAAATGGACTAATTACAGCAGTAGGCACTAAAAAGTATTGTTTGGCTTCGCTAGGTGATTCGCCGCAATTAATTGACTTAAAAGGTGCATGTTTACTGCCTGGATTTATTGATACCCATATACATCCCACCTTAATGATATTTTTCCAACTCAATAGTGACTTATCAACTGTAACGTCAATGCAAGCCCTGCAGTTAATACTGAGTAATAAAGCTAAAGGCGCAACTAATAACAATTGGATTATTGGTTTAAATTTTGACGAACAAAACTTTTCTGGCCTGCTATTACCCACTCGACATGACCTAGATAAAGCGAGCACTACCCTGCCTATTATTATTGTCAGAAAAGATGGTCATTCTATGATTGCCAATACGTTAGCAATGACGCTGGCCAATATTAACGACGATACCGCGGCTCCCAGTGGTGGGGTAATTGAGCGGGATGACCAAGGGAAAGCAACAGGGGTATTTCGTGAAACAGCCGTCACATTACTCTTAAAGGTTTTACCCTTACCTGATCCAATGAGCATAATGCAGGCTGGCATGAGTGTTTTTAAACATATTATATCGCAAGGGATCACTTCAATAGGCATGATTTTACAAACTGATGGTGAAGGCGTAGCGGGGTTTCAAGGTGCCTATGATGTGCCATTGATGCAAGAGCTTGCACCACACATTCCTATCAACTTATATTCACTGCTAGTGTGTAAAGACGCACAGATAATTAATAAAATTAAAACATCATCATTACACCAAAAAAATGCATCGGTTTCACACAAAGTTGGCGGCATGAAGTTTTGGGCTGATGGTACGTTTTCATCTTGTACCGCTTGTATGATCACCCCTTTTACTGATGTACCCGACAATAAAGGCTTTTTAATTCACACTCACGAACACATGTATAACCGCATGGTTAAAGCCCATAAGGCTGGAGAACAAATTGCTATTCATTCCATTGGTGATGAATGCGCACGGGTATGTGTCGATTTGTTCGATAAGTTGCTCCGTGAATACCCAAGAAAAAATCACCGTCATCGGTTAGAGCATGCCTCACTGCTTAACCCTGAAATTATTCATGATATTGCAAGGTTAGAACTACTTGTCTCCACTCAACCACTATTTATTAAAGCGGAAAAAAAGTGGTTACAACAACGTTTAGGGCCAAAACGAACTCAATGGACTTATGCATTTAAAGCTCTATTAGATGCAGGGGTTAAGGTTGCGGGTGCTTCGGACGCTCCTGCTGAAGACGTAAATATATTACAAGCTATTCAATATTGTGTTACCCGAGACGGCTTTGAACCTCAACAATGTATTACCACAGCTCAAGCGATAAGAATGTTCACCTTAGACGCTGCTTATGCACAATTTGAAGAAAATAAAAAAGGTAGTTTAAGCGTTGGAAAAAGAGCTGATATGGTGATATTGAGTCACAACCCATCTACTGTAGATGAAAATAAAATACAAGATATTCAAGTATTACAAACTATTGTTTCGGGGCAAAATTTGTTGTGATTTTCACCTAGCTATAACTCCTTCGTAAATACAATTAATATCAAATTTAACAGTAATTTTGATATTAATTATTTCAGGGTTAATTTAATGATAAAGAGCTGATAATGAAAAAACGCATCAAATATTCAATTTCTACAACTTTGGCAGTAATTTTAATCTTAGTGACTTTTGTCGGATTTTATTACTACAGTATTATTCAAAAAGTTGAAAGTGATGACCCATTCGTTTGGGAGTCCAATATTCAAGAATTTGAAAAGCAAGATATAAACTTACCACCACCTACGGGAGCAATACTTTTTATTGGCAGTTCGTCCATTAAGTTCTGGAGCACCTTATCCGAAGATATGAAGCCACTCCCGGTTATAAATAGAGGATTCGGAGGAGCAAAAGTTGCAGATGTAATACATTTTTTGCCTAGGATTGTCTTCGCATATAAACCCAAAGTTGTGGTTTTTTATGCTGGTGATAATGACATAAGCATGGGCAAAAAACAGTCGGCAGAGGAGGTGTTAACTAATTATGAAAGCTTTGTATATATGCTACACAATCAACTTCCTAATACCAAGATATATTTTATTTCGATCAAACCATCGGTTAACCGTTGGCAATACTGGCAAGAAATGGACAAAGCCAACCAATTAATTCAAGCGTTTTCAAATAAAAATGAAAAACTTGGCTTTATCGATATTAGCTCATCAATGCTTAATGCGGTAAGTGAACCGAGGGACGACATTCTCATTTGGGATGGTATTCACATGAATGATGAAGGGTACAAAATCTGGACTTCGATCGTTAAACCCATATTAGAAAAGCATTACCAATAAATGATATCAAACCTATTAAATTATTTCCCAAACAACGAAATTAAAGGCTTAAGGGCAATGATTAATTCGCCTGTAAAGGCCTACTTTTACTGCGTGCAATCAACGGCTTCTTACGTTGGGTTAACACATTCCCTAATATTACCAAGACTAGACCCAACGTTGAGTATAGCGTCCAATGATAATCTTCAAAAACAGCAGAGGCACTTAACGCCACAATCGGTGTTAACACTAAGATATACGCGGCGTTGCTAGCACCTAAACGGTCGACTAGGATAAGATAAAAAGTAAAGCCAAGTACTGAGGCAGGAATAGCGAGATATAATAAACTGCCGATATATTGTGTAGTCATCATAAATTCAAACGAAATACCACGGGCTAAAATAATCAATAACAATGCTATACAGCCATAAACCATCGCATAACTGTTAGCCGTAAAAGGCTGAATGTTATGTTTGGTATTACGCATGCTCAACATATTGCCAATAGAAAAGCACCACGTACCCAATAACGCAAAAAACAGTCCATATAAGGTGTCTTGTGACCAATCAGTTTTGAGTAAATCTCCGGCAAATAATAAGCTAATGCCAGCAAGGCCAAGTGTCGCCCCTAACCAGAAATTAGCACTGGTTTGCGTTTGATAAAATAATTTACTGTGAAAAGCGTTGAATATTGGCGCCGTAGCCATAAATACCGCTACTAAGCCACTTGGAATATATAAAGTAGCGTTGTAAAAGGCGAGGAAATTACAACAAAACAAACACACGCCTTGCAATGCGATAAAGGGCTGGTCTTGTCGTTTCATCGGTTGTAATTTCCGCCAAAGCTTGCCGACAATAAGCATGACAATAGCCGCAATAGCGAAACGGTAAAAAATAGAAACTTCCATCGGCACATCACCGTGTTGCCATTTAATTGATATCCACGATAACCCCCAAATAAAGACCATTGAAACATAGAGTAATGCTGACATACTTGCTCCTTATAATTACCATCGTAATTGATTAAGTTCCATGATGAAGGCTTTATCAAATTGGAAATATCACAATACCGACAAAACTAACACAATATTGCGGTTTAATAACGGCCATAGTCACTATTTGAGTTGAGCTATCTGACATTAATGGTAATATTTTGTTATGACTATAATTAATCAGGTAAATAATCCGATAATTAATCAAGCAATGAATCTACCGTTGGATAGTGCTACAACGCCTCTTGAGCCTCTTGCAACCAGCTTTGAGCGTTCAACCAGTAAAATCTGTTTACGACAAACGTCATTAACGGATTCATTATCATGGGCGCATTATCAAAATGAAAATGACCGCTTATATTATGTAAATAACAAACAACATACTTTGAGCTTGTACCTGTCTGGTGGTTATGACACACACCGTACCGATATTCACTCGGAATTTGGTGCACCGGGTAAATTTTGCCTTATGCCAAAAAGCTCTGAAAGCCATTGGCAACTTGGGCAAACGCAGCAATTCATGCACTTATATTTCAGTGATGATTACCTCAAACAGCTAGCGTTGAAAGTCTTTGATATTGACCCTCGTATGTTGCAGCTGCCTGAATTAACTTTTACCAATGACGCTGCCACCGAAGCCTTATTTCGACATTGCATGGCAAGCAGTGATTGGCGAAATATAAATGATCACCTCGCGATGGAGCAAGCGACGAATACTATCTTAATATCGATGTTACAGAATATGGGTATCACTAAACTGTTAACGCCGATAAAAGGAGGTTTATCACCAAAAATAGTAAGCTTGGTCTGTGATTACATGCAGGCGAATTTTCACCGTCAGGTTTATCTTACCGAATTGGCAGAACTAGCACAGTTAAGCGAATACCATTTTTGTCGAATGTTTAAACAAAGCCTGGCACAAACACCACAAGCGTATTTATTGTCAATTAGAATTGAACAAGCGAAGTTACGTATGCACATAGGGCTGGAAAGTGTCGCTGATATTGCTTTGCAGTGTGGTTTTGCTAATCAAAGCCACATGGGACGTTATTTTAAAAAGCTAGTGGGCATATCACCACGACAATATCGTAATTTAGCCACGAATTAACCTTTCTTCAAGCGAGTTTATTGTTATTTGATCAATGCCACCGATACGCCTGTAGCCTTTCATATTAAACCTTAGAAGTGTCAACATATTAACGGCAAGATTTACTAAGTAGGTTTGTGCCCCAGCAATATAGATTAGTAACAATATATTTAATAATATAGTTCTATCTCACTAACACCTCCATAGTGCATTAAAACTAGAAATAAGTAACAAAACTAGAAATAAGTAACAAAGCTAAAAATAAGTAACAAAATTAACGTAGCCACTACAATTTTTTATAAGACTAGTTTCTATAAAAATTCGATTGAAATATACTTGACTAATCAAGCATACTTCAACCATAAAACATGATATCTAAAAAACTAACGACACTACTACTCGAACAATCATTTATAAGCACTCTATTGAGTAAGAAAATGGATTCTTTACTTAGCCTTCATGGCCTAAGCTTTACTGAATTCGTTATCATGCACAAACTAAATACAACAAAAGGTGGTTCATTGAGCCGTATTAATCTTGCTGAATCAGTAGGCTTAACCGCATCAGGAGTCACTCGCTTACTTGCTCCAATGGAAAAAAACAACATTATTGAAAAAACCATAAACCCAAGAGATGCTCGTCAGAGTCTAGTAACGCTAACAAGTACAGGCGAAGAGTTAACTAAATATGCGTTAGTGTCTGCAGAGGAAGGTTGTAAATCTATTTTTTCGTTACTAAGTGAAGAAGAGCTAAACCAGTTGCTAGCGCTATTAAATAAAATTAAATGCTGAACATAACAAATAAAATATAATCAAGGATAGAAATATGCCTGAACACTCAACAGATAATGTCTATTTAACTGGTCCGTTACGATCTGTCTTTATAAAAACAGCAGCCCCAATCATTATTATGATGCTGGTGAATGGTTCATTTAATTTAGTAGATGCTTATTTTCTAGGAGCTTTCGTTGGTAAAGATGCCTTGGCGGCAGTAACGTCAATGTTCCCTGCCTTTATGCTAATAGTCGCATTATCGACACTAGTTTCCAATGGTTTTGCCAGTATGATGGCGCGACGACTCGGTGCGAGTCAAAAAAATACCGCCGCTAATACTTTTGCACAAGCTATTACATTAGCTTTGCTGGTTTGTTCAATACTTATCGCTTTATTTTTAATTGGCGGTGAGCGTATGACATTAATGGCTAACAATTATTCAGTAGCATTGGCGAGCATGAGTTATAGCTATATTTTCATATTAATAGCCTACTCTCCAATAGGATTTATTTTATCGATTAATGGTGATTGTCTTCGCTGCGAAGGGCAGATTGCACTTATGGCACTTATTTCATTAACGTCGGTATTACTCAACGGGATATTTAATTATGTGTTCATCGTACATTTTGATTTAGGTGTCGCAGGGTCGGCTTACGGCACAGTTATGGCACAAAGTTTATCTCTTTTCGCGATTTTTTTATTTCGTCGCTACAAACCAACGGGTCTTGAGGTTCAAGTGGTTATGTTATCAACCAATCGTAACCATTGGAGAGAGTTTTTAGCGCTAGGAGCTCCATCCAGCTTAAACTACATAGGAATTGTTCTTTCATCAGCGGCGATCTTATATAACTTGCAGTTTTGGCATAATGGCGATTACAACACCACAGTCACTGCGTATGGCATTATTACGCGCTTGATGACTTTTATATTCTTGCCCCTACTAGGATTGAGCATGGCATTTCAAAGCATCGCAGGGAATAATTTTGGCGCAAAAAACTGTCAGCGAACCAATAGCTGCATCAAAATAGCACTACTCGCTGCATTAATTTACAGTATGAGTATGCAAGGGGTCGTCTGGTTTATGAAAGATAGCCTAGGTGCTTGGTTTGTTGAAGATACAGGAGTAATTAATGAAGTTAGTCGTATTTTAACTTTTTCCACAATTGCCCTGTTTTTATTAGGGCCACTTATGATCATCAGTACTTTCTTTCAAAGTATTGGCGATGCTGCACGCGCGAGTTTATTAGGGATAACTAAAACATACCTATTTCTTTTACCGATGATATTTATTTTTCCAATGCTATTTGGTGAGTGGGGAATTTGGTACGCAGCTCCTAGTGCAGAAGTGCTAGCTTTGCTCTTCACACTGGGCATTTTATATCAGCACTCTCGCCAGCACTCATATCGATTAGGCTTGTTTTATCGTGCTTAATAAAAGTGAATATCTAGGACACTCGCTTATAAAGTAACCAAAAAAAAACAGTAACATACGCTATATAATAACTCAAAACAGCCTCAAACTTTTCTAATGAATATTAATCTGTACGAAACTTCTGAACAAAGACGAAGATTATTGTTTTTTAGGCCTGACAAAACATCAGGCTTAAAACTAAAGCACTTCTGACGTCAAAAATCATAACAATCACTCATAACATGATATTTATTACATTAAATGTGAATATTTGTTATTTAGTTATATAGAAACCTATTTTCTATATATTTGTTATGTAAAGTTAGTGTATTATTATAACATTGAGTAAAAAAATAAATTCTCGCTACTACAAAGTATTAGTTTGCTCTTCAAAAAATGAAATTAATAATTTCAAAATATGATGGATTTATAATATTAACTTTGAGTTGCATGATGCTATCAAAATAACAGACCCCTTAATGACTAAAGAGAATAAAATGCAAGCAAGTGAAGGTAAGTACTTTGCAAAAATACCGGTACAAGAACGTGGCAAGCTCCGCTTTAATACCATATTAGCAAGTGCAGAAATATTATTACTAGAGTTAGATGTTGAGGAAATTAGTTTTCATAAAATAGCTAAGCATGCAGGAGTATCCGCGACGTCTGTATACCAATACTTTCCGACTATGGGCGCACTTTTTTCAACAATAGCAGAAGCACATTTTGTTAAAACGTTTGATATTGTCAATGAAAAAATAGACGAAACATGCATTAGGAAATGGCAAGATTTAGTCAATGTATTAGTTGATGCTACGTATGAATTTTATTCTAAGGATAAAATTAGCAAGCTTTTTTCTTTAGGCTCGAATAATGCCCCCGGTGTTAAAGAGCAAACAGCTGAACGAATTTCTCGTTTTGCCGATTGGTATACCGATAAGTTTTCACTGCTTTACCGGAAAAAAGATCTGGCATTATTGACAGAGAAAATTGCCATTTGTGTTGAAATAATGCGGGGAATATATATTCGAAGCCTAAGCATTCATGGCAAGCTGACTGAGTTTTATCGCGAAGAGAGCAGAATTGTTCTTTTACACTATATGAATGTTTTTTTTGAACCACTAGAAAAGTAACTAAAATTTTAACTTAAGTTCAAAAGGTTAGTCCATATCATATACCTATAGAATTACCTGACGTGAATAGTAACAGCCGTAATAACCTAAAAAAGTTTAGCCAGAAGTAGCAACATAATAATAAGGACTAATGAGTGATGAGTAATATTTACGAACAACACCTTGATAAAAACCCAGCGAACTATGAAGCTTTATCTCCGTTAACATTCATTAAACGAGCAGCCCTTTTATACCCAAATTACGAAGCGGTCGTGCATGGTGAACTTTCTCGCTCATGGCTGTCCACATATAAACGTTGTACTTTGCTGGCATCGGCTTTAAAAAAGCAAGGGGTAAAAGTCGGTGATACCGTCGCTACCATGTTACCAAATATTCCAGAAATGTTTGAAGCACACTTTGCTATACCTATGGCAGGTGCGGTATTAAATACCATTAACACTCGTTTAGATGCAAGCACCATCGCTTTTATACTGGCACACGCAGAAGCCAAAGTTTTATTCACCGACCGAGAGTTTTCAAACACGGTTAAAGAGGCTTTATCACTCATCGATAACGACATACTTATTATTGATATTGATGACCCTACGTTTGAGGGTGGCGAATTAATCGGTTCTATTGATTACAATACCTTGTTAGCTAGCGGCAATGCTGATGATGACTGGCAAATGCCAACAGATGAGTGGAATGCTATTTCGCTAAACTATACATCAGGCACAACGGGTGATCCTAAAGGGGTTGTTTATCATCATCGTGGCGCTTATTTAAATGCTGCCAATAATGCCATTAGTTGGGAAATGAAGTTACACCCTCGATATTTATGGACGCTGCCTATGTTCCATTGTAACGGCTGGTGCTTTCCTTGGACACTTGCCGCAACAATAGGAACAACGATTTGCCTTCGTCAAGTTAGGGCTGACAGTATATTTGAATCCATTAGAAATAATAAGGTTACCCATTTTTGTGGCGCACCTGTAGTGCTGAATACGCTAGTCAATGCCTCTGATGAATTAAAAAAAGCAGTCATGCATAAAGTAAAGGTGATGACTGCTGGCGCCCCTCCCCCAGCCTCTGTAATTCAGGCGATAGAAGCCATAGGATTTGATGTTACTCATGTTTATGGGCTAACAGAAACCTACGGGCCAATGGTTATTTCCGCTTGGCGAGATGAGTGGAATGATAAAAGTGTCGAAAAAAAATCAGCACTCAAAGCGCGGCAAGGAATTTCATCGGTACTCGCTGGCGAGACGATGGTGGCTGATCCCGAAACTTTTGAACCCGTTCCTTGGGATGGTAACACTCAGGGTGAAATATTTTTGCGTGGTAATATCGTCATGAAAGGATACTTAAAAAACCCACAAACCACACAAGCGGCATTTAAGGGGGGTTGGTTTCATTCGGGTGACATTGCCGTTTGCCATAGTGATGGCTATATACAAATTAAAGATCGCTCTAAAGATATCATCATTAGCGGTGGCGAAAACATTTCGAGTATTGAAATTGAAGAGATACTCTTTAAACACCCAAAAATTCTTGAGGCAGCCGTTGTTGCTAAATCAGATGAAAAATGGGGTGAACATCCTTGTGCATTTATAACGCTAAAAGCAAACGAATCACTTAGTCAAGCCGAAGTAATACTGTACTGTAAGGAGCAACTTGCTGGATTCAAGGTGCCTAAAACTATTATTTTCGGTAATCTCGTTAAAACATCGACGGGTAAAGTCCAAAAGTATTTATTGCGGGAGCTTGCGGAGCGTAACGTTAAATCAAGCTAAAAGTAGCTTTACAAAAAACCTAAGCGGCTCCCTGCACTTATTCATCCGCATGCTTAATGAATAAGTAACGGATGAATAACAGGTAAATAACTTAGGCTTGCTCAGACTTTATAATTGGACCGTTGATTGAGGTAAAGTTTGCAATAATACTCGTTTAGTATTTTCACCCATAATTTTTGCCAAATCACTAGCCTCGCCTTCAATTAAACTCTGACTAGAAAAGTTGTTTTCTAAACAATTAGGGGTAAAAAACCAATTATATTCGCAAGTAAGTGCTCGGGTTATAGCCGCTAAATGTGCAGCATCAACAGTCACTTCTATACCACCATCATAATCGGAGCCTAAAGCCACGGCATCAATACCTCGAATAATATCCTGTTCACTATCACCATTGCGATGCAATTGAGCGTTATCAATCAGGTCAACTAAGTATCTGAATGCACGAGCAACATCTATAGGCTGATCACCCGCCACAAAGTTCTTACTCAAGCCTACACCAATAACACCGCCCGTTTCAGCAATTCTAAGCACTTGTTCATCGGTAAGATTTCGCTCTTGTGGATTAAAAACCCTAAACCCAGAGTGAGAACTGATAATAGGCTTTTGGTAACTATTACCTAAGTCAATGATCGCATTAAGTAAACCGTCAGAGGCGTGAGCCACATCTGGCACTACACCATGCTCAAACATTAACTCAACGAGTTTTATTCCTGCTTCACTAATACCGAGCTTTTTACCTCGGGGTAAGCCATCCCAGCTTGCGCCGCTTGGATTATAAGGCCCGTAAGGTGCATTAACGCTCAAATCACCGATACCGGTATTAGAGCCGCCAAATTCGCTATCGACAAAATGAGTGAGAGCCAAGATTCGAAAGCCTTGGTTATACAAGCGCTTAAATAATTGCTCGGTTGCCAAATTAACATCCGCTTGATTCAGGATATTTTCCATATACAAACCTTCTGTGGCTAACATAGCGCCAACATTAGTTTTATCCTGCAAACGTAAGTCCATCAAGTTATTAAGATCATCTAAACTTGCGATAAGATGCAGTTTATTCTGTTCTTGCTGTGAAAGCGCTGCCGCCTGCGTAATAGTACGGGCAAGTTGCTCCGCCCATCGTTCGTGATAGTCATTGTTAATATCTTGATCACTAGCTAAACACCGCTGCTCACCATTAACATCATAAGTTAAACGGTCTTGAGCATAACTTGGCCAGTCTTCAACCCAAGGAGAGCCATGCCAGTCTTGACCTTGCTTTTTGGTGAACCACATTTCACAGGGATAACCAAGCACATTCAAAACATATTGCACCGACGGCCTAGGCATCAATTGCTCGGCGTATTGTTGCGCGTAGGGCATCATATCCGCAGGGCCAGTAAAATAATTGCTGTCTGGATTACGCTCCCAGTATTCGACAGTAAACTCGCTATCCATATAGGATTGACTAAGGTCATCCCAAATAGGCGTAACAAAACTATCGCTGCTGAGCTGATCAGCTGAGGCGCCATTAATAAGTGCAAACACTTGTAACGCAACATTACCTTGTACCAAACGCGGTAAATCTAAATGACCTTTATCATTCGCTTCTCGCTTATCATTCCCTGCTTTTTGTCCTAATATCATGCTGTAGCCATTGTGATCAGCAGTAACAAAATTGGCGGTATCTGCATGCATGTCGGCAATAAAAGATAACGCTTGATGCTTGTCTTCATCAGCACTAGTAATAAACGGATGCTTATTGGCAACCGTATTCACTGACCCCAGTAATTCGGTAAAAAATTCTTGACTACATGCACTGAGAACAAATGCGAATAGACAACTCAGAGCGATAGTTTTCTTATTAAGATTCATATTTACGCCTTTTTATTTAGTCCAATAATATCATTGGTTTTTTATATTTATAGAAGCATAAGCTTTTGTTTATTCTGGCATTACCATTAAAGTAGCTATTTTCAACAAATGAGCTGTAACAAAGAAAAAAAACTTTTTTGTCTTTATCATCATATAAAACGCCACACTTTCTTTATGAAAAGCAACTTACAGCTAAGCACTATTTTTACAACGAATAACACCTCGATGTAATTACATTTATTACCTAAGAGTTATTTAAATATAATATTTGACATATTATAAATAACAAATGTAACATATATCATGTTTTGGCGTTTTTCAATTTTTATTTGTTCCACCTCGGTGTGGTATCCGTGTAACCGAAAGGTAAAAGGCGCGTCGCTAGAGTACCGGTATAAGCAGAGAGTAAATATTTACCAAAATTTTTAACGGTACATAAAATTTTTATTATCAATAAATAGGTTATGTTATGAATAAATTATCTTGCCCTGAAGATGTAGGGTTTTCTAGCCAAGGGCTGAGTAATATCAGAGCAACGATGGAATGTTATGTTGAGCAAGGAAAAATTGCTGGCTTAACTATGATGTTAGCTAAAAAAAGCAAAGTTGTTTATCACGAACATATAGGCTGTCAAGATTTGCAGTCTCAAGTGCCAATGTCTGGCAATACCATCTTTCGAATTTATTCTATGACCAAGCCCATTGTCTGTACTGCTTTGATGATGTTATATGAGCAAGGTAAATTTAAATTGTCTGATGAGGTATCAACATTCATTCCCGAATTCGCCACCTTAAAAGTACTCACCACGGATAGTAATGGTAAAGAGGTGCTAGAACCATTAGATAGTCCAGTGACCATACAACACCTTCTCACTCATACTTCTGGTTTGAGTTATGATTTTTTAGAAGACTCAACCGTAAGCCAACATTATAGAGATGAGCGACTGTTGGGTAACCCCCAGCGCAGTCTAACTGACGTTATTAATGATTTGGTGAAATTTCCATTAGCGTTTCAACCCGGTACGCGTTGGCATTATAGTTTGAGTATTGATGTGGTTGCTAGATTAATAGAAATACTCTCGGGTAAATCGCTTGCGAGTTTTTTAGATAAAAACATATTTAAGCCATTAGGCATGGAAGATACGGCATTTTTTGTTAATAAGGATGAACAACAACGCCTAGCGAGCATGTACGGTCGCCCAGATATAGCCAGCAACGATATGACATTTTCAAAAATGTATGACGCCCATTTACGAGGAGAAAATGTTAAACGTGATGTAGAAACCACCTACCCTGCCAATAAAGTTGTTACTTTTGCACGGGGTGGACATGGCTTATTTTCAACCGTACCTGACTACTTTAATTTTACACAAATGTTACTCGACAAAGGCGTGTTTAACGGTAAACGTTTACTTAAACCTACCACGGTTGACCTAATGCATACTAACCACTTAAGTACAGAATTATTGCCTTGGACAATCGCTGGACTACCAACATTAGGTTATGGTTTTGGATTAGGCTCAAAAGTTTTATTAGATGTTGAAGACGCTGGAATACGTGGCAATGTAGGTGAATACGGCTGGTCTGGCGCTGCACGAACCTATTTTTGGATTGATCCTCAAGAAGAATTAATCGGTATTTTTATGTGTCAATCAATGCTGGACTTTGAGTTTCCTGAAAAAGACTTTCAAAACTTAGCTTATCAAGCGTTAAACAAATAATTAAATAACTCAGATGATTTTTCTACGTTTTCGGGATCAAATTAATCATGCAATATTGTTCAGTAAATAATATACAACTTTGTTATCAAGATGTTGGTAACGGTGAAACCATGGTTTTTTTACATGGTTTGGGCTCTAACAGTGCTGATTGGCAACAACAAATTGACTATTTTTCACAGAAATACCGTGTTATTGCCATTGATTGCCGGGGTCATGGTCGTTCGGATAAACCGGATGGGCAGTATACAATTCCTTTATTTGCGGATGATATGGTAAAGCTATTTAATCATCTGAACATTGATTGTTTTCACTTGGTTGGCTTTTCTATGGGGGGAATGGTGGCATTCCAAATAGCCGTTGATAATCCACACAAAGTTAAAACGTTAACCATCATAAACTCTGCCCCTGCCGTCCCTTATAATACTGTTGCTATAAAACTAACGGTGTGGTCTAGACTAGCACTGATAAAATTAATGGGGCTTGAAAAACTAAGTAAAGTTATCGGTAAAAAACTATTCCCATTGGATAACCAAGAAAATTTAAGAAAGCAGTTTCGAGCGTCTATGCAAATGCTGACAAAATCATCATACATTCGTTCGTTATTATCATTTTTAGGTTGGGATATTAGAGAGCAGTTACCTTTACTGCAAATGCCTGTTTTAGTAGTAGCCGCGGAGCATGACTATACGCCAGTTGCATTAAAAAAAGAATATTGTAAGGCAATCATCAATTCTAAACTGGTTGTTATTGCAGATTCTTATCATGCCACTCCAATGGATCAACCTGATGTTCTAAATTGCCATATCAGCTCTTTGATTGAACCTTAATTGTCATTTACTTTAACTATTTGAAAATACAATGATTAAGCCGTAGGTAAATAATGAGCAAGCTGATGTTACTGATGAAGTTAAATTGAACATAAAGAAAAACCTGCACGAGTTGCTATAGGCAACTTACTGCAAATGATCGGCTAGTAATACCAAGATCAAAAATAGTAAAAAATACTCAACAAAAAGTTAAATATAATTATAAAGGGGAATGCCATGAATAACGACAATATAAAAAAAAGCTACATCGCGTTAACTATTGCGACAGCATTAACAAGTCATGTTACTTTTGCTGAAGAAGCTGTTGATGCCTCACCAGCGACTAAAGATAAAGGCTTAGAGCGTATTGAAGTTACCGCTCGTAGAACAGTAGAAAACTTACAAACTGTACCTTTATCGGTAACTTCTATTGGCGCTGAAGATATTGCTCAAAATGGCATTACTGATGTTACTGATATTCAACAATATGCCGTTAACACCACGTTACAAGTGAGTCGTGGCTCGAACTCGACACTAACCGCATACATTCGAGGCATAGGACAACAAGATCCATTGTGGGGATATGAACCTGGTGTTGCCGTTTATGTTGATGATGTTTATATTGCACGTCCACAAGGCGGTGTCATGGAAATCCTTGATGTCGAACGTATAGAAGTATTACGTGGCCCACAAGGCACACTCTATGGTAAAAACACCATAGGTGGCGCGATGAAATACATTACCAAAAAAATGTCTGGCGACAATACTTTTGATGTTTCGGCAACGGTTGGAAATTATGGTTTAAAGTCCTACAAAGCCGCAGGGCAATTATCACTGCTCGATGATAAATTATATATTGGTGGGGCTATTGCTGATATTAATAGAGATGGCTTTGGTCGCTTTATAAATGACACAGACATCGTCACTTTTCCAGGTATTTCACCAACACCTGAGGCTTTGGAAAGTGCTGGCGCTGACAACTATAATAAAGACCTTATTGCGGCTCGTTTTAATGTTGAGTATCACGCTACGGATGATTTATTTTTTCGCTTGGCTTATGACAAAACGGTTGATGACTCAAACGTTAAAGGTGGCCATCGTTTAGTTGGCAGTACATTAATAGTAGGCCTAACGCCTTATGATAATGTTTATGACTCAGACACCAGCTTACCTACCTATAACAAAGTAGAAACTTCAGGTATTTCGTTGACAATAGATTGGAACTTAAATGACAGTTTCAGTTTTAAATCGGTAACCGCTAGTCGCGAGGGTGATAGTTACGGTGGTATTGATTTTGATAACACAGTGCTTAAATCTTTCGATGTCATCGGCCTTTATGATGACAGCCAGTTTACCCAAGAATTGCAATTAACTTATGTTGGTAAGGGGTTGACTGCCGTCGGTGGACTCTACTACTTTACTGGTGATGCCTGTGGCGCGTTTGATGTTCAACTCGAAGTTTTAGGTAACCTTGGTGGTTTACCTGGCTTTACTCAAGAAAGTGGTGGCTGTACAAATACCGAAAGTTATTCTGCTTATGGGCAAGCATCATTCGATTTAGCCGATAAATGGTCAATGACACTAGGCGGTCGTTATACTCAAGATACAAAAGATGCCGATGTTTATAAATATACCTTCTTTCAAACCGTTTACCCGGAAGATTTTGAAAACGGTGCGGTATTCCCCCCGATCAATCCTGACAATAAATTTTCAGGTAAAGAAACATGGTCACACTTCTCTCCTCGTGTTGGCGTTGAATACCAAGCGAGTGATGGCATGATGTTATATGCTTCTTATGCTAACGGTTTTAAATCGGGTGGCTACAACATGCGTGGCGATCTTGGCTTAGATCCTGAAGCCTCTACCCCTTTTGAACCTGAAATAGTGGACACCTTTGAAATTGGCTTTAAATCTGAGCCGACAGATTATTTACGCATAAATGCTACCTACTTTTATTCTGATTACCAAGATATGCAAGTAACGGTACAACACGCATTGACTGAAGATAACTTTGTTTCACGTGTTGTCAATGCCGGGCAAGCAGAAATACAAGGTGTAGAACTCGAAAGCATATATGCGGCAACCGACAACTTAAATATTAACCTAAGTTTAGGTTATATTGATGCCAAATTTGTTGAGTTTTTAACCGCGGATCCCGATACGGGAGAGGTTGTTAACGTAGCAGATCAACTTGATATTGCTAACACTCCTGAATTGACCGCTAATTTAGGGGCTAATTATACCATTGCTGCTGATATAGGGGACTTTGTTTTTACCGCGAATGCATCGTATAGATCAGATACTCAAATTTTTGAAACGCCCTCTCTTATCGATGAAGATGCTTATACCCTAGTTAATGTTGGTATTACTTATTATCACGCTGATGGAAATTGGTCTGCGTCACTACAAGGCCGTAATATTTTTGATGAGCAAGTTAAAATTGCCGGTTATAATTTTACTGGTTTAGGTGGCGAGGATAGCATCATTGGTTACTATAATGACCCTGCTACCGTTGCTTTTACCGTTAAATATGAACTTTAAAAAGACAATGTTTAATATTGTTTTCGACGTGATGAGCTAACATTGACATGTATCGAACTTAAATTTTAGCCTCTTTTGTGGCTAGGTTATGTGAGCATTAATTATTATAACCTTCCACCATTGAGGCTGATCTCCTTTGAGCCAGTCAAGTCAGCAAAATATTAGCGCGATTCAATCCCCTTAGCCTGAATTATTTTGTATGCTAGTGCCAAAAATCAACGCTTGACAAAAAAGAAGAAAGTCCGTTTATTGTATGCTATTACCCTTTAATAATGTTAAGCACTCCCCCTAATGTATACGAGCAATTTATTACTGCCGACATTAACTTATCAACATGCATCGATACAACCGAGGGTGGGTTTGATTGTACTCACAACAGATCTTACTTGTGAACGAGATTTTTCAATGCTGTCAAAAACAAATGATTTAGTGTTTGATCAATATGTGAATCGAATTCGGTTTGTCAATCCCATGACTCAGCAAAACCTAACCGCAATGGTAAGTGATCTTACTGCTGTCACTGCTGATATATTGCCTTCTTGCCCGCTAGACGCTGTAGTATTTTGTTGTACTTCTGCTTCAGCATTAATTGGTGAGCAAGCAATTCAAGCTGCCATCTTACAAAGTAAACCAAAGACAAAAGTTATCACCACGGCGTCGGCGGCTGTCGCTAGCTTGTTAGCAAAGGGACATAAAAAAATTAGCTTACTCACCCCTTACAACGAGTCGGTTAGCCAAGGAGTAGCCAAATATTTTAACGACAATGGCGTGGAGGTGATCTCACTGACCTACATGGATATTAACGATGATCGAGATGTTGCACGCCTGTCAGTTGAATCGATCACGGCGGCGGCTAAAGCGGCAATTGCTCCGTCAGCCGAAGCACTTTTTATTTCTTGTACGGCCATGAGAGTGGTTGAAATAAAAGATCAATTAGAAAAAGAACTTGGTATTGCCGTTTTTTCCAGTAATCACTCTACTTTTTGGCAAACCATGAAAGCAATTAAGCTAGCCTAAACTAACAAAAAACATCTTTAAAATCATACCCTTGATTACATAACACCCGCTAAACAAGCGACTGAAAACTACTTAAAATTAACACTTTTTTGTTGTAGTTTTACAGAAAGTAAGAGAATATAAAACGCTAAATAACTTAAACATAACCTCATGATAAAACTAGATAACAAAGATATACAAATCCTTTCTGTACTACAACAATCCTTTCTGTACTACAACGTGACGGGCGAATTACCAAAACAGCGCTCTCAGAGCAAATATTTTTATCACCAACGCCGTGTTGGGAAAGAATATAATCCAATGGTGGCGGCGACAACGCTGACCCAAATTTCAATACCCACTCTGCTTTTAAAGAGTAGAAAACCGATAATAGGCACTAAAGGAACACATAACCCAGTAATGAATCCCGTATTAGAAACGCTGGTGTAAAGCAATCCTCTGGTTTGTAAGGAAAAATCTAAAAACAATAACAAGCCTAAACCAAAATCTGTTATAAAAATCTCGGCCGCAAGCGACCGAGTTTTAAAACAAGTCTAGCTGATCTGAATGTATTTCTTTCTGATCTAGTTCAGTAAGCTGGTTTTGAACATATTTTCTAATTGTTTCTTCG
>MAAC01017879.1_pt1 | contig 32188 bp, 20 predicted proteins | sample 1115981 | NCBI WGS metagenome assembly MAAC01 (sample SAMN04961126, study PRJNA320927) | seawater metagenome | isolation source: sample BD02T64 sea water enriched with oil for 64 days | place: USA:Gulf of Mexico | collected 2013-07-27 | reverse complement strand
AGCATTTGCTTTTGAGCAATTGTCACATATGAAAGGAGGACCTTCTATAGGGGTTCTACTTGATTTAGTTTTAGGAGATGATACTTCAATTGCTAATGAGGCTTCGAAAGTTTTAAAAACGCAAGTGTTTTTATATGAAGCTGACACGGAGCGTTTAGAAGTAGCATTTAACAAAGGAAGTGCAATCGCAAAAGAGATCATTGAAAGCTATGCAAAAGCAGAATTCTTTACGAAGTTACCTGAGATAGATGAAGAAACAGAAGTAGTAACCTTTATTGCTGGTGTAGGAGATATCTCTACAGATTTACTTTCTCCAGGAGGTGATGCGCACTCTAGATCAGATAGGGAATTGCACGGGCAGTGTTTATTTGAACACAATAAAGACATGCAAAATGAGCTTTCTGCGTTAAAAGAAAAACATCCTGAGAAGCGTGTTATGTTAATTGCCGAAAAAGGGACCATGGGTGTTGGATCATCCAGAATGTCGGGTGTTAATAATGTGGCGTTATGGACCGGTATTCAAGCTAGTCCTTATGTTCCATTTATCAATATTGCTCCAATTATTGCGGGTACAAATGGAATTTCTCCAATTTTCTTAACCACTGTTAGTGTAACAGGAGGGATTGGAGTTGACCTAAAAAATTGGGTAAAGAAAACAGATACAGAAGGGAATATTGTTCGTAATTCGGATGGGGAGCCTGTGTTGGAAAAAACATATTCTGTCGAAACAGGTACCGTTTTAACCATTAATACAAAAAAGAAAAAATTATACAACGGAGATCAAGAGTTGATGGATATTTCAGCTTCATTAACGCCACAAAAAGTGGAGTTTATTAAAGCGGGTGGATCTTATGCTATTGTATTTGGTAAAAAGATTCAATCATTTGCTGCGAAGACTTTAGGTATGGAAGCTCCCCTTGTATTTGCTCCATCAAAAGAGATTTCTATTGAAGGGCAAGGTCTGACGGCAGTAGAAAAAATATTTAATAAAAATGCAGTAGGTACAACTCCAGGTGCCATTTTACATGCAGGTTCTGATGTTCGTGTAGAAGTAAATATTGTAGGTTCTCAAGATACCACAGGTTTAATGACTTCTCAGGAATTAGAGGCTATGGCGGCTACGGTAATTTCTCCAATTGTGGATGGAGCGTATCAATCAGGTTGTCATACAGCATCTGTATGGGATAGTAAAGCCCAAGCGAACATTCCTAAACTTATGAAGTTTATGAATGACTTCGGTTTAATTACTGCGCGTGATCCTAAAGGAGGGTATCTTGCTATGACGGATGTTATTCATAAAGTATTGAATGATATTACGGTGGATGATTGGGCGATCATTATCGGTGGAGATTCTCATACAAGAATGTCTAAAGGTGTTGCTTTTGGTGCCGATTCAGGAACGGTTGCTCTTGCTCTTGCTACCGGTGAAGCTTCCATGCCGATTCCAGAATCAGTAAAGGTGACTTTCAAAGGAGAGATGAAGAGTTACATGGATTTCCGTGATGTTGTTCATGCGACTCAGTCTCAAATGTTAAAGACTTTTGGAGGGGAGAATGTATTCCAAGGTAGAATCATTGAGGTCCACTTAGGAACTCTTACTGCAGATGAAGCTTTTACATTTACGGATTGGACGGCAGAGATGAAAGCTAAAGCTTCTATCTGTATTTCTGAGGATGACACATTAATTGAATCTTTAGAGATTGCGAAGGGTAGGATCCAGATCATGATCGATAAGGGAATGGATAATGAACCCAAAGTTCTTCAAGGTTTAATTGATATCGCTGATAAGAGAATTGCGGAGATTAAATCAGGTGATAAACCTGCTTTAACTCCAGATGTAAATGCGAAGTATTTTGCGGAAGTAGAAATTGATCTGGATATTGTTGGTGAGCCAATGATTGCTGATCCAGATGTATACAATGAAGATGTTTCCAAGCGTTATACCCACGATACTATTAGGCCTCTTTCTTATTATGGCGGGACTAAAACAGTAGATCTTGGATTTATTGGTTCTTGTATGGTGCACAAAGGAGATATGAAGATCTTAGCACAAATGTTAAAGAACATTGAGAAACTCCATGGTAAAGTGGAGTTTAAAGCACCATTAGTTGTAGCCCCTCCTACATACAATATTGTGGATGAGTTAAAAACGGAAGGTGATTGGGATGTATTGACAAAGTATTCTGGTTTCGAATTTGACGATAACAATCCAAAAAATGCTGCTCGTACGTCCTATGAAAACATGTTGTATTTAGAACGTCCTGGTTGTAACCTATGTATGGGTAACCAAGAGAAAGCTGCTGCGGGAGATACCGTAATGGCGACATCTACTCGTTTGTTCCAAGGTCGTGTGGTGAAAGATTCTTCGGAGAAAAAAGGGGAATCTTTATTGTCTTCTACTCCTGTGGTTGTATTGTCTACCATTTTAGGTAGAACTCCGACAATGGATGAATATAAAGCTGCGGTTGAGGGAATCAATTTAACGAAATTCAAACCTTCGCATAAATCGTTGGTCAATTAATATTTAGTTCGCTAATTAGAATTATTAAGCCTTGACTTTTCGGTCAGGGCTTTTTTTATGCCATTTTTAACGGGGAATTGTTTTAAGTAATAGTTACATGTCTTACCTTTAAGGGGTTGAATAATAGTGAAATTGAAACCTCTATCGTTATGATTTTTGATTTAGACATGATTAAAAAAGTTTACGAGGGTTATCCCGTGCGTGTTGCAGCAGCTCGAAAACTTTTGAATAAACCACTTACGCTGGCTGAAAAAATATTGTACACCCATTTACATGTAGATACTCCTCTGAAGAATTTTAAAAGAGGGGAAGACTATGTTGATTTTTCGCCAGATAGAGTAGCTATGCAAGATGCAACGGCTCAGATGGCTTTGTTACAGTTTATGCAGGCAGGTAAGGATAGAGTAGCGGTTCCTTCTACCACACATGCGGATCATTTGATTCTAGCAAAACTGGGTGCAGATAAAGATTTGCAAGAAGGAATTAATAAGAATAATGAGGTATTTAATTTCCTATCTTCTGTGTGTAACAAATATGGAATTGGATTTTGGAAACCAGGAGCAGGTATTATTCATCAGGTAGTTCTAGAAAACTATGCCTTTCCAGGTGGACTAATGATTGGTACAGATTCACATACTGTTAACGCTGGAGGACTAGGAATGGTAGCTGTGGGTGTTGGTGGTGCTGATGCAGTAGACGTTATGGCAGGAATGGCTTGGGAGTTGAGATTTCCAAAGTTGATCGGTATTAAACTTACAGGAAAATTAAATGGATGGACTTCGGCTAAAGATGTGATTCTTAAAGTGGCAGGTATCCTAACTGTAAAGGGAGGAACTGGAGCTATTGTGGAGTATTTTGGAGATGGTGCACAAAACCTTTCCGGTACCGGAAAAGGGACGATCTGTAATATGGGTGCTGAAATTGGAGCGACCACTTCTACTTTCGGTTACGATGATTCTATGCGCAGGTATTTAACGGCTACGGGGCGTGAAGATATTGTTGTTGAAGCAGATAAAATCGCAGCACATTTAACCGGTGATGCTGAAGTTTATTCCAATCCAGAAAAATATTTTGATCAAGTTATCGAAATTAACTTGGATGAACTTACCCCACATATAAACGGTCCTTTTACACCCGATTTAGCTACGCCAGTTTCGGAAATGAAAGAAAAAGCAGCCGCTAATGAATGGCCCATAGATATTGAATGGGCTTTGATCGGTTCCTGTACCAATAGTTCTTACGAAGATTTATCTAGAGCAGCTTCTATTGTGGAGGATGCCGTAGCTAAGGGCGTGAAGCCAAAGGCTATGTTGGGTATTAATCCGGGTTCTGAACTTGTACGATTTACTGCAGAACGAGATGGTCTAATGGATTCTTTCAAGAAGTTTGAAACCACACGTATTTTTACCAATGCTTGTGGTCCTTGTATTGGCCAATGGGATCGTGAAGGGGCCAAGAAACAAGAAAAAAATTCAATCGTTCATTCCTTTAATAGAAATTTTGCAAAAAGAGCGGATGGCAATCCAAATACCCATGCATTTGTCACCTCACCCGAAATGGTCGCTGCAATTGCTATTTCTGGTAAATTGGATTTTAATCCACTAACGGATTCATTGATTAATGAGTCTGGAGAAGCTGTGAGATTATCTGAGCCAAGTGGTTCTGAGTTACCCTCCCAAGGGTTTGTGGTGGATGATAATGGTTATCAAGCTCCCGCTTCTAGCGGTAGTGGTATTGATGTGGTTGTGAACCCAGAATCTGAAAGATTGCAATTGTTAACTCCTTTTGAGCCTTGGAATGGATTAAACATTAATGGGGCTAAATTGTTAATCAAAGCTCAAGGAAAATGTACTACGGATCACATTTCTATGGCCGGTCCTTGGTTACGTTTTAGAGGTCATTTAGATAACATCTCCAATAACTGTTTGATTGGTGCTGTAAATGCTTTTGGAGGAGAAACGAATGCAGTGGTAAGTCAAATTGACGGAGCCAAGGATGCAGTTCCAGCTACTGCAAGAAAATATAAAGCGGCAGGGATTCCATCCATCGTTGTAGGTGACCATAACTATGGCGAGGGGTCTTCACGAGAGCATGCGGCTATGGAACCCCGTCATTTAGGGGTGTGCGCAGTAATCACTAAATCTTTTGCACGTATTCATGAAACGAACTTGAAAAAACAAGGGATGTTAGGATTAACCTTTGCAACAGAAACTGATTATGATAAAATCTTAGAGGAGGATACCTTCCACTTTATTGATTTACCTGATTTCGCTCCGGGCAAACAGTTGACCCTTGAGGTGGTTCATGCAGATGGATCAAAAGAAAACATCTCATTGAACCATACCTACAATGCACCCCAAATAGAGTGGTTTAGAGCTGGATCTGCATTGAATCTTATCAAAATGGAAAATGCGAAGTGATTCATTTTAAATATTTAAAAAAACCTGTTCATTAATTCTAACAGGTTTTTTTGTAAACTATTAATGTAAAAAATTTCGGTGAAAACAGTTTTGTTTGTAAACTTGTGTGGTGTTACAATTTGAGGAAGAAAAAATAGGACTTAAGCCAGACTCAAAAGGAGAGAATATAGCTGTATTGATTAAATTAAAATCGAAAACAGCCACTCAAAGGGCTGTAATGTACATTCACGGGTACACCGATTACTTTTTTCAGGAGCACTTAGCCCAATGGTACACCGAAAATGGCTATGAATTTTATGCGATTGAATTACGGAAATACGGTAGATCAATTTTGCCTCATCAACGTCCTAATCATATTCGGAAAATTGAGGAATATTATGAGGAAATTAGTGCAGCCATTGATTTAATCAAAAATAGAGATGGGCATAAAGTGTTATTGGTTAATGGCCATTCTACGGGTGGTTTAGTCGCTTGTATGTATGCTAATTATGGAAAACGAAGGTCTGAAATTGATGGGCTGTTTTTAAATAGCCCATTTCTGGAATTCAATATTCCGGATTGGCAATTAAGACTCATGCCTAGGATTGCCAAAATAGGGCATATTTTTCCCGAGTGGATTGCTCCCTTGGGTGGAACAGGGGTGTATACTCAAAGTTTACATAAAGACCATTGGGGAAGGTGGGATTTTAGTACGAAGTTTAAACCTGTTAGTGGATTTAGAATGTATTTTGGATGGTTTAGAGCCATTCACGAGGCCCAGATAGAAATTCAAAATAAAAGTAATATTGATTGTCCGATCTTGGTTTTTCATAGCGATAAGACATCTTTCAAAAAAATTAATGACCCTGAGATTTTTGAATCGGATGTGGTATTGAATGTGAAGCATATTAAAAAGTATAGTGCAGGGCTGGGTAAAATTGTAACGATCATTGAAATCCCTAATGCTACCCACGATGTGTTTTTGTCACGGGATGAAGTGCAGGAAATGGCCTTCTCCCATCTGAAAACTTGGCTGAATGCCACGTTAAATGTAATTTAACATATCCCTACAGACCTCCTGATTTTAGTTGATAAATGTATTGGGTGTTATGCATCCATTTGCTATTTTGCAAGCACTTTTAAAAGTTTTGAATTTATGGCTAAACTTTTGAAAACACTCGAATTAAATTTTAAGTAAATAGGAGCGAAGTAACCTATATTATTTCAATAAAAAATAGGAATATGAAGATTGTTAAATTTGGAGGATTGTTAATTGCAGTTCTTGCATCATCATTAAGTTTTGGCCAGAATAATATGGTGCCAAATGGAAGTTTTGAATCTCTTGTAAAGAAATCTAAAGTGGGTGAAGGAGAGATTTCTTTGGCTTTACCATGGATTTCTCCCAGTGAAGAAAATCAAGCGGATATTTATGTTCCCGGGAACAAAAAAGGATATGCTATGCCTGTCAATAACAAAGGGTACATGGATGCCGAGGCCGGTGATAACTACGCTGGATTCCGTGCATTTAGTTACCGTGAAAAATTACCTAGAACGTATCTTCAAGTTAAATTGAATAAAGGGCTTATTGCTGGAAAGAAGTACTGTGTTAAATTTAATATAGCCTTATCAAAAACTTCCAAATATGCATCCAATAATATTGGGATGGATATTTCGATTAAGAAACGGAAGGAAGCGCAAATTTCGAGCTATTCTATTCAACCTCAAATTCAACAAGCGTCAAATAAAATTTTTGATGACCGTCACTCTTGGCAAACCATTTGTGGTGTTTTTACTGCTACAGGTAGTGAAAGGTATATCACTATCGGAAACTTTGTGGATTCGGATGAGATGGTAGTGAAAAAGGATTTTTTGAAATTGAGAAAGCTAACTGAATTCAAACAAATGCAAGTAGAGGAAGCGTATTACTATGTAGACGAAGTGAGCGTTATTAACTTAGATGAAGTAGATGTATGTGCGTGTAACAGTAATGATGATGGTGGAAATCAAATGAAAGTAGTTTATAGCACCAGTACAAGTGATGGAATGGATTTAGATGATGCGGCACTTTTGGCTCTGAAAATTGTTTATTTCAATAAGAATATGATTACTCCTAATTCGGGTAGTATGGTAAGAGAGTTAATCGATTACTTAAAAGAAAACCCAGAACTGAATATCGAAATTATTGGTCACATGGATAAAGTAGAGGAGAAAGATAATTTGAAAGACCTTTCTCAGGAAAGAGCAAAGGGAATTTACGATTACTTGATCAAGAATGGAATATCTGCTGACAGATTATCTTATAAAGGATTGAAGTCAAGTGATCCTGCGGATGAAAGCGGAACGCATGAGTCTTTAGCTAGAAATAGAAGAGTTAACTTCGTAGTTAAATAATTCTAATAAATGAATAGGAAAAGCGGCTTTCGAGCCGCTTTTCTTGTTTGCCATCATATTTTAAATAGCTTCGTGAGATGCAAGAACAAAAAACCAAAGATTCTAAAGCGACCCGTGCTTGGATGTTTTATGACTGGGCAAATTCGGTTTATTCTTTAGTTATTTCTACCGCAATTTTCCCCATTTATTATGCCAATGTAACTTCTTCAGAAGCGACCGATCAGGTCAATTTCTTCGGGTGGGAAATTACCAATACAGTTTTGTATTCCTATGCCCTTTCGTTTTCATTTTTTTTGGTTGTTCTATTGTCCCCAGTTCTTTCGGGTATTGCCGATTTGTCTTCTAGAAAAAAGGCTTTCCTTAAACAGTTCTGTTACATGGGAGCTTCTGCTACCGCATTGTTATTCTTTTTTGATGGAGTAGATACCTTGTGGATTGGGATTCTTGGGACTATTGTAGCAAGTGTAGGGTTTTGGGGAAGTCAAGTTTTTTACAACGCTTTTTTACCCGAAATTGTGCCTAAAAAAGAGCAAGATCGTGTTTCTGGAAAAGGATTCGCTTTGGGATATTTGGGGAGTTCCATGCTCATGATCCTGACCATGGTTTTCATTCAGTTTCATGAGGTTTTTGGTATTTCAGATGCCGGTTTGGCTACCCGAATTAGTTTTGTGATTGTGGCGATCTGGTGGGCTGGATTTGCGCAAATTACCTTCAAGGGTCTACCTGATTCTGGTGCGCGTGTAAAAATTAAAACGCATCATATTTGGGACGGTTACAAACAGTTGAAAGTGACCTGGGATAAATTCCAACATATGGAAGGAATAAAAACCTACTTAATTGGGTTTTTCCTTTTGAGTACAGGGGTTCAAACCATCATATTATTGGCCACCCCTTTTGGTACCAAAGTACTAGGACTGGGAACTACCCAAATGATTACTACCATTCTAATTATTCAATTCTTGGCTATTGCAGGGTCTCAGATATTTTCAAGATTATCCGGTAAAATTGGGAATATAAAAGCAATTATTATTTCTCTAATTATCTGGACGTGTATCACCGTAATTGCTTGGAGTCTACAAGGGGAGGATCCGTTGGTTGAATACAAGTTTTATGGAATGGGTGCGTTGGTTGGATTGGTAATGGGGGGAGTGCAATCTTTGGCACGTTCTACTTATTCCAAAATGTTACCATCAAAAGGAGAGCATACTACTTTCTTTAGTTTTTATGATGTGACGGAAAAATTAGCTATTGTGATTGGAACTTTCTTTTTTGGTTTTATCGAAGAAGTTTCGGGCGATATGCATAATTCGGCTTTATTCTTAGCTATTTTCTTTATTGCATCTGTAGTGGTAATGACTCGAGTGAAATACAATTTTGAGGATGCCTAAAAAACGAAATTTTTAATCTTATTCTGTTTGTAAAATGTAAATTTGCCGCTCAATTTTATGGGTATGACACAATACGATATTACCATCATTGGAGGTGGAATTGTTGGAGCCGCATCGGCATATAAAATTCAAAAAAAGCATCCGCATTTAAAGATACTTTTAGTAGAAAAAGAAAATCGTTTATCGGCACACCAAACAGGGCATAACTCCGGAGTAATTCACTCCGGACTGTATTATACCCCTGGGAGTAAAAAAGCCATTAACTGTATAAAAGGCCGAGAAGAAATTGTGGCTTTTGCCAAAGAACATGGAATTGAACATGATGTTTGCGGTAAAGTGGTGGTCGCTACCGAAGAAAGCGAAATTCCATACATGGAAAAAATAATGGAAACCGGAAAAATCAATGGTTTGGAAGGTTTAAAGTTATTAACGGCTAAAGAAGTACATGAAATTGAACCGGAGGTAAAATGTATTGGCGGAATTTGGGTGCCTCAAACTGGGATTATTGATTATGTAGGGGCTACCATTAAAATGGGCGAACTCGTGACTGAAATCCAACCAGAAAGTAAAATCCTTCTTGGAGAAAAAGCATTGGATTTTATTAAAGGAGATGGAGTGAGTACCTTAATTACGGACAAAGGGGAATACAAAACCCGTAAATTTATTTTTTGTGCGGGACTACAAGCCGATCGAATGGCGCGTAAAGATGGTATTGATTTAAAAGAACGTGTGGTTGGATTTAGAGGCGATTATTATATGCTTTCTGACCAGGCGAAGCATAAGGTGAAAAACTTGATATATCCGGTACCTAATCCTGCATTTCCGTTTCTTGGGGTACACTTTACCCGTATGCACAATGGAGATATTGAATGTGGTCCTACTGCGGTATTTACTTTTAAAAGAGAAGGATATAACAGAACCGATTTTAGTTGGAGAGATACGGTGGATGCCTTGGGTTATGTGGGTACTTGGAGAATGTTCTTTAAGAATATGAAATTTGGGATAGATGAACAAAGAAGAGCTTTTTCTAAAAAGCTATTCTTAAAAACATTGCAACGAATCATTCCTTCTTTAACGATGGATGATTTGCGCCCGGGAGGGTCTGGCGTTCGTGCGTTATTACTACGTCAGGATGGAGATACTAAAGATGACTTTCGTATAATTACTAACGAGCATGCTATTCACGTTTTAAATGCACCATCCCCTGCGGCTACGGCTAGTTTGGCTATTGGAGACGACATTCTTGGATTGGCTGAAGAACATTTTGACTTCCTAAAATAATCGGAAAATGACGCAACCTCTAGTAAGTATTATTTGTCCGTTTCGTAGTACAGAAAAATATTTACCAGAAATGTTGGACTCAGTTTTGGCACAAAGCTATTCCAATTGGGAACTGTGTATTGTGAATGATCATTCTACCGATGATAGTTATTCCTTAGTAGAGAAGTATACCCAGCAAGATTCTCGAATTAAATTGTTTTCCAATAGAGGGAAAGGAATAATTGAGGCCTTAAATACGGGGTACGAGCAATGTTCGGGCCATTTCATTACCCGGATGGATTCGGATGATATTATGACCTCAGATAAGCTGGTAGTTATGGTTTCTCAGTTACAGGAAAGCGGTACAGGTCATGTGGCCGTTGGTCAGGTAAAGTATTTCTGTGAGGGGGAAATTGGCGAGGGATTCAAAAACTATGAAACTTGGTTGAATACCTTGAGCGCGACAGGTAGTAATTATGCCGACTTATATAAAGAATGTGTTATTCCTTCTCCCTGTTGGATGGTTCATCGGTTAGATTTTGAGTTTTGTGGGGCATTCAATTCCAATACATACCCGGAAGATTACGATCTGGTTTTTCGTTTTTTTGAAGCCAATTTGAAATGTATACCTTCCCTAAAAGTACTACATCATTGGCGTGACTATTCTACACGTGCTTCCAGGACGGATCCTAATTATGCCGATAATACGTTCGTAGACTTAAAACTAAACTACTTCTTAAAGTTGCATCGAGACCCAAATAAACCTTTGGTAATTTGGGGAGCTGGAGCGAAAGGAAAGCGAATAGCGAAAGAATTGCTTTCGCAAAAAATTGCTTTTAATTGGGTTTGTGATAACCCCAAAAAAATTGGAAAGGACATTTACGGAAAAGTAATGCTCCCTTTTAGTGCGATTGATACATTTATGGATGCACAAAATATTATTACGGTTGCCAATTTAAAGGCCCAATCCGAAATAAGAGAATTTTATGCGAAAAGAGAAAAAATGTCTATGATAGATTATTTCTTTTTCTGTTAGAAAATGAATTGATTATTTAAGGATTTTGTAATCCTCTACCACCTGTTCCCATTCAAAAATGAAACCTTGCATTACCTCATTTAGTCTTTTAAGAAAGACCGGGTTTGGTGCATCCATGTTTTTGAAGTACTCATCTTGGTATTGACCCAATTCGTATTTGTGAAACACCGCCTTAGACATGGCATATACCGTGTTTTTAGAGGGGTGGTTTAATCGAGAAAACAATTGGTCATACTTCTTTACCTCTGCCTTGAATAGATCAATAGGAACATCTAACATGCGTGCAAACTTTCGATTGGCCTCATCCAGTAACCGGATGTCTTGGTAATCGTTAAAGTACCTAGGAATAAACCTTAAGTTACCTGTGATTACAATCCATAAGAATGGGTCTACGTTTTCAACGTCTACAACGGGTTTGTATTTAAACTCCGGATCAGAGCAAATAATATCCGCTACATCTGGAAAAGCATCATCCACCATTTTCACGGTTGAGAATACAAAGTATTCTATGAGCTTTTCTTCTGTAATCTTCTTTTTAAAAAAAATGCCGAACATTAATTGTCGTTGGTTTGGGGAGAAAATATTTGTACTCTTACAAACTTATTGGCTGGATGGCCTGAGTTATAAACATAATTAAAAACGTTGTTAACAACGTTATTAACAATTTGGTAATCTTGTGAATTGCCTAATAATATTCGGTGGATCAGTTATTTGACCTGTACGCAGCAAGTAATTTCCGGGTTTCATTATTGAATTTCTTACGGAATGACCCGCTCCATCCAAGTAGCCATCCCGCTACCCCAAGGGCTTGCGAGCTCCATTGCCATAAACTAAAGGAGTCTCTATGGTCTAAAATAAGCCCGTTTTCTAGGAGGATAGTGGTGTCTATTTTGTTGTGCACGCGTCTTCCGGTACGAGAGAAAGTATAGATTGCTTCCCAATGGGCTTTCACCATATTTCCTTGTTCTTCCAAAATTTCAAAGGTCACTTTTAAATCTTTGGCGTTTGCACAAAGCATTCGCCACATGTCCTTGGCTTCTTCTCCTTTTAGTTCGCCAAAGGCGGGGTCTTCAAAAGTGATATGGTCTGAATAAAGACGAACCATGGTCTCTGCATCTCTGTTTTGGAACGCACTATAGAAATCGGTTATGATTTGTGAATTGGTTTTCATATTGGAAATATTTGAAACTAAAATACATCGACTCACCGCAATAAAAAAGCCTCAATTTCCAAAGGAAATTGAGGCTTAATAATCCGTTTTACTTAGCCTAGAAATTAAGAGTCACTCCCATCATCCAGTTAAGTCCTGCTTGTGGGAAATAACCCACCATTTGTTTTCTTCCAGCATCGTTAACCTCGTTTACGTATACATCTCCTTCCGACCAGTTGGAAGGGTCGTGGAAGGTATATGCCCATGCATTGTTTACATATAAGGTGTTTAGTACATTTCTAACGGTAAAGTTGAAGCTCAGTTTATTCAATCCAAAGTTAGAAACCACATAGGTTAAACGAATGTCGTTGGTGAAATAACCTTCCAATTTACGGTCTTTATTCATAGTGTTATCAAAGTACTGTTCGCCTACATACTTGGATATTATAGCAATTCCAATTTCATCCTTTTTGGTAAGAAGCGGGCTTTTATAAGAAATGATACTTCCGGCAATAATACTCGGTGAGAACGCTATATCTGCATTGTTTATTTTTTCCTCATATTGAGACGGTTCTGTGGAACCATCGTAATAATCCCAATTATCAATGTATTGAGTAAACGATTCGATTTTGTTTTCACTAAAAGTTCCGTTCACACTCCATGTTAAATTTTTGGTGATGCGGTATCCTAGTTCTAATTCAATACCCGTTCTGTAACTTTTTTCTACATTTTCTCTAATAGCACTTCCTACATCATTAATAGCTCCCGTAAGAACCAATTGATTGGTATAATTCATGAAATAACCATTAGCAGTAGCAATGAATTTGTTTTTTCCAAACTTATAACCCAATTCCAAATCGGTCATTTGCTCTTCTTGTGGAGTGACTCCAGGTGCGGCATCAATATAATCCCCTCTGCTTGGCTCATGACTTGCAATAGCCATTGAAACATAAACTCTTGACTCATTATTAAAATCGTAAGTTATACCTGCTTTTGGATTAATGAATTGTAAATTTTGATCAACTAATAAAGTTCTTTGGTCATTATCTACACCACTAACGGTATAATCAATATTTCGGTATTGAACATCTACAAATACCTGTAAAGGATCACTGATTTCAAAGTTAGCTTTGGCATAAAAGTTTAAGTCTGTTTTCTTACCAATATTGTCGTAATAATGTTGATCTTTTTGAGAGTTTGATGCATATTGAGCCCAAATTATTTCGCCAAAGTGCTTGCCTTCATATTCATTGTAACCACCACCAATAATAACATCTAGGTCATTTTTGGAATAGTTTAAATTAAAAATTCCACCCGAAAATGTATTGTCTAACCAACGTCTTCTAATAAGATTGGTTTCGGTAATGGTATCGCCACCAATGATCACATTGTCCATACCATAATCCGCTAAATCTTCTGGGCTTCCCCCATTAAATTCGGTTCCTTTATATTGTTCGTAATACCCTTTTCCAATAATATGAAAACCAGAAACAGTTGCTTTCCAATTCGTATTAATGGCATAGTTTAAATGCAATTGGTAATGCGTTTGAGTGTAATCATCTACCTGATCTTTATAATCATAAACGTTGAAAGTTCTCGAATCTTCATGATCCAAAGAATCAAATGGAACTCCATTCCAAGCTTGGTATGTTCTTTCATTACCTCCAAAAGTGATGAGTTTTGCGGAGAATTTTTTACCGTAATATCCAGCCTTTACATAATAGGACTTTAAATCGGATGAAGCACGATCAATGTAACCATCACTTTCAATCATAGATAAACGACCATCAAATGCAAATCCCGTTTTGGTTAAACCCGTTCCAAAAGACATGGAGTTTTTTAGCGTTCCAAATGATCCCATTCCGAGTGCGTATTTGCCATAAGCCTCTTTTTGTAAGTCTGTTGTATTAATATTAATAGATCCACCAAAGGCCGCAGCTCCGTTGGTGGAGGTGCCAATACCCCTTTGAATTTGTATATCATCTACCGAAGAAGCAAAATCCGGCATATTCACAAAATAAGTACCTTGAGATTCTGGATCATTTAATGGAATACCATTAATGGTTACGTTAACACGGGTAGCATCACTACCTCGTATACGCATGCCCGTATATCCCACTCCATTTCCGGCATCACTGGTCGAAACTACGGAGGTGGCTTGTTCCAATATATAGGGTAAATCTAAACCTGTGTTATTGGTCGCTAAATACAAGCTGTCAAAATTTTGGACAGCCATAGGGGTTTTCTCTGTAGAACGATTGGCTAATACCACAAAATCTTTGGCTAAAACCACACCTTCTTCTAAGGAAAGATTTAATCCGGCTACATCTCCATTCACCGTTAAGGAGTGAAGTAAGGTTTGGAATCCTACATAAGTGACTTCAATATTTATTTCTCCAGCTGTAACGCTCTTTAGGGTAAATTCACCCTTGGCATTGGTAATGGCACCTGAATAGGTATCTTTTATTTTTACCGTAGCTCCTGCTAACGGATTTGAATTGGCATCGGAAACTTTTCCCGAAACAGAATACATGGAAGTTTGTGCCCATGCAGCTGTTTGTAATAATACCGCAACTACAAGCGGTAAAAATTTAATAAATGAAATACGCATTTCTAATAATTTAGAATGAAAAATAAAAATAGTACGTATTCGGAAATTTGAGATGATAAACATTTACCTACGCCAGCATTACCTGGATCAGGTATATCCCCATAATTGGGAACGGGTGTAATCTCAGCCTAATAGGCACCCCGAATAATGGCCGCAAATGTAGACCGTTTTGTTTATAGGATTAGGTTTTTTTAAGAAAATAAATTTGGATTTAATTATTCCGAATTTCGCTCACGTACAATTTTTCGTACCCGTTCCAAATCATCAATAGTATCTACCGGAATACTATCAAATTGGGTAACGGCTAATTTGATATTTCCACCGTTTTCAATCCATCGATTTTGTTCTAAACTTTCGGTGAGTTCCAAATTGGTTTGGGGTAACTCGGCAAAGGTTTTTAACGCTTTAGTAGTATATCCGTACAAACCGAGATGTTTGTGATACGTGTTGTTATCTAACCATTTGGTTTTGTGCATGCCGTGAATATGAGGAATAACCTCTCTACTGAAATACAAGGCAAATTGGTCTTTATTGTAAACTACAAAAACCTCACTTTCATTAAAAAGGTCATCCATACGGATTACCGGTGTAATCAAAGTAGCCATTTCGGTACGTGAGTCTTCAAAACAGGCCATTAACTCGCCCAATTGTTCTGGAACCAACAAAGGTTCATCTCCTTGTACGTTAATTACCACATCAAATTTCTTTTCAGAAGCGGCATTCACTTTTTCAAAAGCTTCCAAACAACGGTTTGTTCCGGTAGTGTGTTCACTAGATGTCATCACTACTTTACCACCAAACCCCAAAACCGCTTCTTCAATACGACTATCATCCGTAGCAACATAGACCTCTTCAATAGCCTTAGATGCTTGTTCGTACACATGTTGAATCATGGTTTTTCCCTCAATATCTGCTAAAGGTTTTCCTTCTAAACGAGTAGATCCATAACGTGCCGGAATGATGCCTAAATAGTTCATGCTTTTAATTTTGATTGCAAAATTAAGTCAGAAGTCCGAAGTCGGAAGACGGAAGCTGAAAAAGTTTGACGACCGAAGACCGGAGGTGGAATAAAAAAACGGAAATTCGGTCTCCCGTCTCCCGTCTTCCAACTAAATTTGCCCCATGGCAAAGAAGAAAAAGAGAGTGGATGTAGTGTATTCTACCAATCAAAATTTTGGATACTCACATGATGATGATGAGGAGGAAGATACGTTAATAGCCAGCGAACAAAATTTACGCGTACTTATTGATAGAAAACAACGTAAAGGAAAATCGGTAACCTTGATTGAAGGATTTGTTGGAACCGTTGACGATTTGAAGGAATTGGGCAAAATGCTTAAATCAAAATGTGGCGTAGGTGGTTCCGCTAAAGAGGGTGAAATTATTATTCAAGGCGAAGTACGTGATAAAGTAATTGCCTTACTAAAAGCCGATGGCTATAATGTGAAAAGAGTGGGGGGCTAATTAACAGGTCAATCCCCCTAATCCTTCCTTTAAGGGGGAATTCAAGAGTATTAATAATATGGCGACTTGATTTCAGATAAAACAAGATCATAAAATGGAATAAAAGAGTTCTTCCCAGTTGGAGGAGGGAAGAATGACCGACAGGGGAATTGAAAACCAAAGGTCCCTGAGGAATGCGACAGCGGAGCATTGTCTCGAAGGGCCGTATTACTTACTTCAATACAATTTTCCCAGTTGAACTTCCAATTACAAAAGAATAACTCCCTCTAGCCAAACCACTCACATCAATCGTTTGATTATTAGATTTCAAAGTGGTATTTAAAACTTCTTTACCCAACATATCATAAAAAATGAGTTGCTCCTCTTTTGCACTTTCTATTCTTTCAATTTGAATATAATTCGTTGCTGGGTTGGGATATATTTTGATTATGGTATGGGGAGTACTCTCTGTTATTCCAAGAGGGAAAACATGAACCACTACGATTCCTTCTTGACCAGACTGAGAACATCCTACGGAGTCGGTAACCGTAAGTGTATAATGAACGGTAGTATCAGGTTTTGTCCAGAAGTCATAATTTGTGGAGTCTATTAAGCCATGATTTGGAGTCCATAAGTTGGTGGAAGGACCCCCTCCTCCAAATACATCACCACCCCAACAATGAACAGAATCTCCTTGCTCAATATAAAAATGAACAGGACCTCCTAAAGTCATTGAAAATTGGGAAAAGAACAAACGGATGGAATCGGAAGCGGAAGTTCCGACCGAATCGGTTACCGTTAATAGCATATACGGTAAATCTGTCTCGTTACCACCTGTTGAGCTAATAACTTGAGGGTTTGATATGGTGGTGTCTGTTAATAAGTCTGAGGCGTAAATAATAGACGTTGATGTGAAAGGTATGGGATACGTGAAACTCCACTCATAAGTATACGGTGGAACACCACCTAATGCGGAGGGTTGACCGCCAATAGTCGTGGTGTCAATTCCAGTATTAATTCCCGAACAAATGACTTTATCTGATCCAGCATCTGCGGTTAAGGGCATTTGAGCGAAAACAGAATTGGAACAAATGAATAGACTACTACAGATGAATAAGGATTTTAGTTTTGGTACCAGCATGGTGAACTAATTTAAGGTGAAAGAGGTTTGTAGAGCCAAACTACTATTTATTAACGGAATAAAATTTGATTAATGACTTTAAATGCCTGATGTGGTGAAATTATTTTTCAGTATTTTGAATAGAATCAAGGACCTACTAGTTGTATTCGATTTACGTAATCATTTATAGATGACTAAATTCAAATTGAAAATAGAAAATCCGTGTAGAACGAATTGGGAAACCATGAGCCCTAGAGATAAAGGACGGTTTTGCGAAAGTTGTTCAAAAACGGTGGTCGATTTTACTTCCGTTAGTGATGTCCAATTAATAAAAATATTACAAACCAAAACCGCTAAAGTTTGTGGTCGTTTTAGTCCTGAACAAGTAGACCGTTTTTTTGTATCCCAGCCATCCACGTTTTGCTACGCCACCTATGCCACTACCTTTAGTTTGTTAAGTATTGTTTTTTTACCACAAAATAGCGTAGCTCAGCAGATGGAACCTAAAACGGAAGTTAGGGAAATGATATACGGAAAGTATGTATTGGATGAAGCACAAAACCCAATAGATAGCCAGATAGTAACAGCGTTAATAATAAAGGGGGAAGTGATAGAACATAACGGAGAACAATTGCCCTTTTGTAATGTGGTTCTGTATAAGGATTCTGTGAGGGTATTAGAAACAGCTACAGATTTTGATGGTGAGTTTTCTTTTGAAGTCCCACAATTATTAAGGAACGATACATTGATTTTAAAAGCTTCGTTTACTGGATATCCGGAATTCTCGATGACCATTGTTCCCGCTCGTATTAAAGAAGTTATTCAAATCACTATGCCCTATGATGACAATTTGATGGGAGATGTATTCATCATTAAAAACACCCCATGGAAACGTTTTATACGTTGGTGGGGTGAATAAACTAAGAAATGTGCCCCATCCTATACTCTGGATAGGATGGGGCAAGGTGATTTTGAATTAGTTTCGTAGAATGAATAATCCAAATAATTGACCGCTAGGTAATATTGCCTAATCTCACCAATCCGATAAAAACGCCTTAAAACAATCCAAATTAATTCACTTTTTTAGGAAACCTAATAACAAGACGATTCATCACCATAAGAAACCTGTAAAACAAATGTTTTTGAAAATCCTAAACCAGAAACACGTTAATAGCTTTTTTCAACTATGGCCAGAATTTTTATTTCCGTACTTTCCAATGAAGATTTTTTACGAGAAAAGTCTAATTATGCAATTCAGAAATCGGGGTACAGTTTGGGTTACTCAGGAGGTTCTGAAAATGACCTAGTAGATTTTCTAAATCATCATGATTTAGGAGACCATTTTGTATTGATTAAACCTCACGAAAATTTATGTAATTGTTTTCGTGAAACCTACTTACGTACCTTTTGCAAGGTAAATGTGGTGATAATTGGTCCTGCTTTACCCGAGGAACATAAACCGTTAGTTCAAAACGGAGAACTAAGTGGATACCTAACGGCTGGGGATATTAACAGTTCCATAGTTCGACACTTTGTTTTTGAAATTGAGAAAAATGGATATTTGGCCAATGACCATATACCGCAAAAGTACTGGAACGATAAACCCAAGGGAATTCAACAAGTAAAGATTCCAAAGTTTACGGAGCGTGAAAAAGAAATTCTATTTCATTTATGCCATGGGTTTACGACCAACGAGATATCCGATATTTTAAGTACATCTACTTCTAATGTTAGAAATCATATAGAACGTTTAAAGTCAAAATCACAGGTGCAAACCAGTACAGAAATGGTGGCTATTGCGGTGTCAAATCATTGGGTGAAACTATCAAGAGAAAAATTCAAAAGACATAATCCTTTCATCATGTACTTCATTGAAAAATAGGTGTGTGGTAAAATTACCACAATATAATGTTGTTCTTGGAAGTAATTTGACCCTGCAATTTGATGTATCCCACTATTTTCAGGTTTTTTTGAAAAACATAAATAATTGCAATTGAGGTAAATCTACCCTAACACTTCAAACCCTAAAACCCTTTTTTTTAGCCTGGCAATAATGCCGGTTTTAACTTTAATTATTATGAAAAACCTTAAGTACCTTTTAATAACCCTTTTGCTCTCGTCTCATGCGGGAGTTGGTTTTGGGCAATATTCCGCTAACTTCACAACAAACGGAACATCAACAAATTTTTCTCAGGGAAACATCTCAGGTATAAAATTTACACATGGGGTATGTGCTTCATCATTTAATTTCCCTCTAACATTTACATGTTCTAATTATTATCAATGTGATGCGGATTTTTATTATAAAGTTCAAGCCCCTTTGGGTGAAGAAAGTTGGCTTCAAAGGTACCGTGGAACCATAATTACCTTAGAAAAATACCAAAATAATTCTTGGACTCAGATACAATCAGAGTTTATTGATATTAACAATACGAACATGGACCCTGAAAATTTTATTCGCACCTGGAATCTTGCGGTTTCAAATAATTCTGAAACCTATAGGGTAAAATTACAAAACAAGTTTGCACATTCTAGATTTCAAGTGGCTGCTGGCTATATCCATCAACACGATGAATTTAAATGCCCAAAATATGAAAATGTTCAACTTAAACATTTGCAAACATCCCCAAATGTAACAGCTTCCTTGGTTGTTGGTAATCAATCTTTTAATCCTAATCCATCTGGAGCAGATCATAGAGCATGTGGATCTGGAGGTCTTATTTTAACTAATATTTCTGCTGTTTGTCATGATGAGTGGTTTATCCAATACGAAGAAGAGGATCTCAACGGAAATTGGACATCCCAACAAACCGCATATTTTGATGAAAGTACCCACCCATTAGGTTCTACTCAAAATGTTACAAACTTAAGTGGTTTAAATATTACCCCCTTCCGTAGGTTTAGGGTTTTGTTAAAAGTGGCTGGTAATTACCAATGGTCAAATAATAGTTGTCAATTTCACGTTGACCATGGGGACAATTATACTCCCAATATTATTACCAATGTTACTAATGATGAAGTATGTTATGGTTCTACAGTTAATGTATCACTAGATAATTTTGAAGCTGGTAATGGCTCTATACTATGGAGTACAGGTCAAAACCTGGTTACTATCACTCCTCAAACACTAGCCACTACAACATATTCTGTTACCTATACGGATGTTTGTGCTGCTGCAATTTCACCCTTAACCCTTACTGTAAATCCTTTACCAACAGCAACCTTTAATACAGGAAATGCAGGGAAAGAGTCTCACTGTGTTGGTGATGGACAGGATTGGTCTTTAAATCCAAACTTGAATAGCAACGGGTTGGCAGGATTGGCAACTTGGACCTGGCCAGCTGGAGTAACAGGTAATGGCGGTAATTTTTACTCTTCACAAAACCCAAATATCGTGGCAGATGATTATACTGTTATTTACCTCTTTGAAGATGTTAAAGGTTGTGAAGTTACAGCAGATTTCGATTTCGAGTATTTTGAACCATCTACTATAAATCCTGAAACGGGTTCGAACCCATCAGTGGTTACGGATTTAACATGTTTTAATTCAAATGATGGTATATTTAATTTTCAAGTTTCAGGATATCCATATAACGCACAAGTAAGCCTAAATAATGGTCCGAATGGATCCCTATATAGAGACTATTTAGCAGCCGGAGATTATAATGTACAACTTACAGATGGTAATGGCTGTGTTACTCATTATGATGGTATTCAAAACCCTAAATGGGAAATTACTCAACCATCCGAAATTATGGTTAACGTACCAGGTGGCCCTGACTTTCAACCAGCCTGTTTCGGAGAAGATGTACTAGTAGAAGTAGATCCGGCTACAGGTGGAACCTCTCCATATACCTATTCTTTTGATTATAACTATATTGCTAATTATGCAACAAATTTTAGTGGGGATAGGGACAAATATTTATCCCAAGGATTTGGCCGAGAAAAAGATTATAGAATAACAGTAAGGGATGCAAACGGATGTACAAATCATGCGGATATTGAAATTAAATATGTTACTCCCCTAACTGCAGATATTTTTAATGGTACATTACCTTCTTGTGTTGGACCAAATGATGGTTCGGTAATCCTAGTCATGAATGGAGGTATGGGTCACCCTACTAATCCCGTTTATCATTATTCGTTGGCTGGAGTAACTTCTCATACTGGAACTGGTAACGGAACTGTTAATAATACTTCTGGTGGAAATTATACGCTAGGAGTAACTGATATGCATGGCTGCTCACGAACTTTCAACAAGTACTTAAACCATGGTAGTTCGGGTATGACCATAAGTTCTTCGGTAGTAGATGATGGGTGTTTTAATATCGGCATTGGAGCCATTACAACGAATACACCTGGAGCAAATTCATTTACATGGAGTAATGGAGCAACTACTCCAAATATTAGTAATCTTTCATCAGGTAATTATACCATTACAACAACGGACGGTATTTGCCAAGAAATTGAAACTTACACTGTAAATCCAGGAACGGACACTTGGCACAAAACTACCGATAACAGTAATGATGAAGATGAAATCATTAAAACCGTTACAGACCCGGCAACCAATGATGTATATGTTTTAGGTAATTTTAAAGGAACAACGAGTTTAGATGGGACAACAATTAATGCTTCCGTAGCAGGAACATCAGGTGTGGAAGGTATTTTTGTAGCTAAATATGACGAATGTGGAACGCTGATTTGGCATGCTAACTCAGAGGAAGTAGGGACAGCTTTTGCTATTAAGGGGGTTGATATTCAAGTTGTTGGTGCTAAACTTAGATTATATTTTAAGTTCGAGAACAATAATTTCCCAAACGTGAAAATTAAGAGTTCTAATTTAAACACTCCTTTTGTTAATGTATCTGCAGGATCTGATGTGGTTAGTTAGGATTTGTCCTTAATAGATGCGGCTTTGTCAAATCAATTGGAATATAATTTGGACTTTGGAGATATAATGAATCAAGTAATTTATTCCGCTCAAAACGGGGGCAGTATTTTTGCAGGTCAATTCAATTATTTCGCAGGCATTAAATTTGGTGATGGAAGTGGTTCAATGACAGATGTAATTATGGATGCCAATCCTGAAAACATGATCAATGCAATCTGTGTAAATGACAATATGGTATATGCCGTAGGAAATACCCATCAACAAGCAGAATTTGCAGGTCAAGTGATTCAAAATACGGGAGTTCAGGAGTCTTTTATTCTGGCGGCTGAAATATTTGGCGGTCTTCAAAGCATTGCACCAGCAGGTGCCAAAGGATTTAGTTCTGCTAACGATATAGTAATGGATGCGAATGAAAATCTTTGGGTAGCGGGGCAATTTGACGAGGAAATTTCCAAATGGTCGGATTTAAATTCTTCTGTCAAAACAGGTTTTGTTTTGAATTTCAATAGGTATTTAGATCCATTAAACTCTTTTAGCGTCAAAGGAACCATGACCGAAGCGAATGCTTTAGTGTTAGCAACCTACGGAAACATGGTGCTTGTTGGGGGGGAGTTTAAAGGAGGAGTTATGGCTATCGGTAATAATGATAACGGCTATACAAATAACTCACTGATAACAGGAGCACCTTCGGTTGAAAACTTTTGGTTTGCTCAAATTGAAATGAACCAAAACCAATTTTCATGGATTGAAGGTTCGTATAGTTTGGAGCCTATCCATTTAACAGATATTTCATATGATGGTTTACACACCATTTTAACGGGTTCCTATGTGGATGACATTAACAATACTACGGCTACATTAGCATACAAGGGTATTGATAGAATCTCCGGTAGTAATCCTTTAGGTTTTGCCTTTAGAGGAGGTGATTTAAATGGAAGCAAAACACCTAAATACTATAAAACAAACAAAAGTGCTGGAGCTGACCCAGATTTAGGTGATGATGCTATAGACCTATTGGGATCCACATTGAATGTATTCCCTAACCCAAATTCGGGTATGTTCTATGTAAACTATATTTCTAATAGTACGGGAAATCTAAAAATTACTTTGCATGATGTTACAGGTAAAAAGGTTTTTTACCAAGAATTTGAAAAAGCAGGTAATCATTTTGAAAATAAGCTGTCTCCTGGCCAATTACCAAATGGAATCTACTTATTAAGCGCAGAGCTAAATGACAAAATTGAATATCAAAAAATAGTCATTCAATAATTTTATTAGATTCTATTAACACTTAAAAGCATACAGGTCAGTGACCTGGATGCTTTTTTTAGTATACTTGTATTACTAATTCATTACGCATTCAAACCGTTGAAAAACTTTGTAATAATAGTGTTTTTATTCAACTTTTGCTTCACAGCAAATGCCCAAGGCGAATACAATAATTGGTGTTTTGGCCCCGGAACATGGATGGATTTTAATTCGGGGGCACCCGTTCTTAAGACGTGTTCTATTAACTCAGTAAACTCAGCAAGTTCCATTTCCGATAAATACGGCAATCTTCTGTTTTATGGCGATAGTGATTCTATCTGGAATAAAAACCACACCACCCTACCCAATAGTGAAAATTTAATTATAACCGGAGCAAGTCAATTTATTAACTTCCTTCCTTTTCCATGTAATGATTCTTTGTATTATGTTATTCACTCTGGAAGCGTTTTTGCTAATCCCTATGAACCCAATATTTATTACTCGGTCATCAATAAAAATTTAAATAATGGCACAGGAGGGTTTGTAGTTCAGAATGTAATTATTGACTCCAACATTGTTCAAGGGTTAGCTATGGCTCGTCATGCCAATAACAAAGATTATTGGATTGTGTACCAAATGGCAGATACCAATATTTACCATGCCCGTCAAATAGGTAATTCAGGAATAGGGCCTATAATTAGTTCTCAAGGGGGGGCAAATAAATTCATAAATAATGGTCTTATTAAACTTTCATCTGATGCTAGTCATTTTGTGAATTGTAACAGATTTGAAGGAAAAATTGAACATTTTGATTTTGATAATAGCACTGGACACTTGTCGAATGCTGTGGTCTTTTCTCCACCTTCAAGTCTAAGTTATAGTTTTCCCTATTCCTCTCAATTTTCTCAAGATTTGTCGAAACTGTATGTAACTGGTGATGATTACATAGTCCAATATTATTTTTCTTTATCCTCAATAACAGCGGTGGCAAATTCAGGGGTGGTTATTATTAATAATCCTGGTGCCTTGGGAAGTGGTTTTTTCGATATAGTTCTGGGAATTGACTCCAAACTTTACATAAGCCGGGGAAGCAATAATCATCCTTTAGGTGTAATTGATAATCCAAATGGTCTAGGTATGTCATGCAATTTCATTAATTCCGGATTTAATACCGGTAATATATCTGGTGCCGGTTTCCCCACCATACTGCCCAACCTATTTGTTCACCGAGAGGTGCTTACAGATAGCCTTTTTTGCCAATACGATACCATTAACTTATACCTGAGTGATACCAATTTTATTGACAGTTTGGTATGGATCTTTGGAGATACCGCTTCAGGAGTTTTAAATACCAGCACGGAAGTAGTCCCCCTGCACGTATTTAATGAATATGGCCTGTACCCCATTGAGGTGATTATTTACAGTGGTTGTTCTACTGATACCATAAATGACACCATTCGTATTAACCCCACACCAATAGCCAACCTAGGTAACGATACCATTTTATGCGAAGGTGATAGCATGCAATTGCAATTTAACGACACCAGTTTTAACTACCTCTGGAGTACGGGTGATAGTTCCATGCAAATTCAAATTCTAGACTCAGATACTTTTTCAATCGCTATATCTAGCATTTGCGGAACCGATTACGATACCATTGTCATTGATTCATTAATCCCTGCCTTGGTGCATTTACCACCGGATACTTTAATGTGTGATAACGACTCTCTGTTTCTAGATGCTACTATTCAAAGCGGCACCTATCTCTGGAGTAGTGGAAGTACAGACAGTACGATTTACATAAACTCAGCAGGTACCATTTGGGTAACATCCACCAATTTTTGTGGTTCATCTACAGATACTATTATTACTACCTACACGCATACTCCCAGTTTTGATTTAGGTATAGATACCGCGCTTTGTGTAGGTGATACATTGATACTAAATGCCTATGATACTTTAGGTGATTACCTTTGGAGTAGTGGAGATACTTTTGCGCTAGATACCATTACCACTAGTGGCATTTACGGTGTCACCACTACCAATGTGTGTGGAGCCTTTAGTGATACCCTTCAAGCGTGGTTTTTAGATGCACCTGTGGTTAACGTGGGTAACGATACCGTTATTTGTTTGGGTGATTCTATTGCTCTAAGTGATACTTCTTTGTTTGCGAGTATCGCATGGAATACAGGTGATACTTTAGATACACTTTGGGTAAATACTGCAGGGACCTATCAGCTTACGGTCACCAATAAATGCGGTGCAACCGCAGATACTATTGTAGTGCAAACCGATACGGTTCCGGTAGTCAACTTAGGTAACGATACTTTGATTTGCCAAGGCGCATCGGTAGCGTTAAGTGCCGAGTTTTCCAGAGCCAATTACACTTGGAGTACAGGAAGTACTGATTCTGCAATCATAGCTAATGTAGAAGATATCTATTGGGCAACCGCTAGCAATTTTTGTGGCTATGAAACCGACTCAGTTTACATTGATGTGGACTCTGTTTTAGTAGTGGATTTAGGTCCAGATACCATTCTTTGTTTAGGAGATCAATCCAAGCTTTACAGCAATGTAATTGGAGATAGTTATTTGTGGAATACCGGTACTACCTTAGATAGCTTAGTGGTTATATATCAAGACACTTATTCATTAGATGTAACCAACACCTGCGGTACATTTAGTGATACTATTGCGGTGTATTACGATAATTCACCCATTACTAATTTAGGTCCAGACAGCACGTATTGTTTAAATAGTTTAGTAGATTTAAATGCGTATTGGAGTAGAGCCAGCTACCTCTGGAGCACCTCAGAAATAACTCCAGATATCACGGCAAATTTTAGTGGAAACTATTCGGTGCAAGTCGCCAACTTATGTGGCTATGATGGCGATACGGTAAACATTCAATACGATGTACCTATTGATTTCAATCTGGGAGTAGATACCTTACTTTGTGAAGGAGATCGCTTTTTATTAGCTGCCCCAGCTCATAATGCATCTTGGGTATGGAATACTACGGCAACAGATAGTACCTTGATGGTAAACCAAGCGGGTACCTATAGCGTAACTGCTACAAATGTGTGTGGCGATTTTAGTGATGCCATTAGCATTCGTTTAGAAACCGTTCCAGAAGTAAATCCACAGGTTACAGATACCGCTTTTTGCGAAGGAAACACCTACACGGTGAACGTAGTTCAAAACAACGCTACTTTTATTTTATGGCTAGATGGTACTACAGGTTACATCCAAGAATTTGATTCGGCTGGGTTTTACAGCTACGGATTAATGAATGTTTGTGGTGTGACTAGTGACACCTTTGAGTTAGAAATCCAGTACCCCGCAGATGCTGATTTAGGTAACGATACTATTATTTGCTACGGAGAACAAATTATCAAAGGTTTTAATTACCCAAATCACACTTACCAATGGCATAACGGGTTAACAGATAGCATACGCTACATCACCGAGCCCGGTTTATATGGAGTCACTATTTTTACTCCCGTAGGTTGTGAAAGTTATGACGATCTGGAAGTAGCCAGCTGCGAAGCGCAACTATTCATACCCAATGCATTTACCCCTCAAAGTGGTGATGACTTAAATAACACGTTTACCATAAAAGGCGAAGGAATAAGAAAGTTCCGCATCGTTATTTACGATCGTTGGGGATCAGAAGTATTTCAATCGCAAGACCAACAACAATCGTGGGATGGAACCATTAATGGAGAACCAGCCGCCACTGGAGTGTATAGCTATAAAGTGTGGTACAATACAGGCCAATCTTCTGAAAGTGTTTCTAAAATAGGGGTGGTTAATTTGTTACGTTAAGCGTCTATCCCTCTATCGCTATGCCCCTTTATTTTTGATTCTACAGCAAATTTGTTGAAATTCCACACTAATTATCGGTTGCTACCGCAGCCTCATTGAAAATGACTTGCGGAAGCATGTCATTTTCAAAAAAACACCGTTAGGAAGGATTAGGGGGATTGATAAAGGTTTCTAGTAAAAAAAGGTCATAAAAAAAGTCGTAGCGAAAGATGCTACGACTTATATAATCTTTATCAAAAAGAAACTTCGTCTATCTCAATTCCGCACCCAATTGTTTATTCAGCTCTGCAATCATTTTTTGCATCACTTTATCTACTTGTTTGTCAGTTAAGGTTTTTTCAGCATGTTGGAACATAAAACTGACTGCATATGATTTTTTACCTTCTGGTAAATTTTTGCCTACGTATACATCAAATAAATTGACAGCTTGCAATAATTTACGATCTACTTTGCTAGCTACCTCATTTACTTGGGCAAACGAAATGTACTGGTTCAATAACAAAGAAAGGTCTCTTCGCATTTGAGGGAATTTCGGTACGGGTACATATTTAATACGCTTGCTGCCTGCTTTTTTCTTTAATAAGCCCCAGTTTAATTCTAAGAAAAATACTTCGCTTTTAATTCCAAAAGATTTGGCATGTGCATCGTTTACTAATCCACCATGGGCTAAAAATTTATCGCCCATTTTGTAGGTCATTCCATATGAAAAGTCCTCTACAATTTCATCCGTAATTTGATAATCGGCTGCGGTTAAATTTAATAATCCGAATAGGGATTCCAAATAACCTTTAATGTCCTGAAAACCTACTTTGGTGTGGTCCGAATTCCAGTTTTCTGGATAGCGTTTACCCACTACAGTCATGGACATACGACTTTCTTCTACACTCGTTTCGTTAGCTACTTTATAAACCTTACCGAATTCGTAGAATTTCAAATCGTACGTTTGACGGTTTTGGTTATGACGAACCGCCTCTAATTCATCAAAAAGCATGGTTTGACGAAGCACGTCTAAATCAATACTCAATGGATTTTTCATTCTTACCGATTGGGTAACCGGCCAAGTTTTGGATTCCTTATAATAAGAAGACGCAGTTAACGAATTGGATTTCGCTTCCATAAAACCTTGACTGGTTAAATGATCGCTTACCTTATTCAAAACAACTTCATGGTTAATACCATCTTGTGAAATAACTGAAGCCCTGTATTGCGAAGGCATTTCAATATTGTTGTATCCGTAAATACGCAACACCTCTTCAATCACATCAATTTCACGAAGTACATCTACTCTATAATAAGGAACTTCTAATTTCAATAAGTCTCCTTGATCTTCGGTAATCTTAATTTTCAAGCCACCTAAAATCGCAACGATTTCTTCTTTAGAAATTTCTTTTCCAATAATTTTATTGTTGTAAGAAATTCTAAAATCAACTTCGTAAGGTTTGACTGGACTCGGATAAAAATCGGATATCTCACTCGATACTTCTCCCCCAGCAATTTCTTTAATCAATAAAGCCGCTCGTTTTAATGCAAACTCTGTAATAGTTGGATCAACTCCTCTTTCAAAACGGAAGGAAGCATCGGTATTTAACCCGTGACGTTTGGCCGTTTTTCTTACAGATACGGGATTAAAGTTGGCGGATTCAATAAAGATGCTTGTGGTGCTATTAGATACCCCAGAAGTTAGACCTCCAAAAACACCTGCAATACACATTCCATCGGTATCATTACAAATCATCAAATCACGTTCGTCTAATTCACGTTCCGTTTCATCAAGTGTCGTAAACTTTGTTTTAGACGGCATGGTTTTAACAACCACTTTGTTTCCGCTAATTTGTGCCGCATCAAAAATGTGTAAGGGCTGTCCTACTTCGTGTAATACAAAGTTGGAGATATCTACAATATTGTTAATCGGACTTAATCCAATGGCTTTTAATCTATTTTGTAACCACTTCGGAGATTCTTTTACTTCAACTCCAGTCATGGATACACTTGTATATCTTACACAAGCATCGCTATCTTGAACATCAACTTCAATATTCAAGTGGGTGTTATCTATTTTAAAGGCAGAAACATCCGGCCATTTAATTTCTTTAACGTCCAACTCATCCGTAACTACCGAAAGAGCAACTAAGTCTCTGGCAGTTCCTATATGTGAAGCAGCTTCGGCACGATTTGGAGTCAATCCAATTTCTATGACTTTATCTTTTTCAACATCAAAAACTTCCGCTAAAGGAGTACCGGCAATTAGATCCGAATCGAGTACCATAATTCCGTCATGACCTTGACCTAAACCAATTTCATCCTCCGCACAAATCATCCCGAGAGAAACTTCTCCGCGAATTTTTCCTTTTTTAATTTTAAATGAATCGCCTTCAATAGGGTAAAGCGTACAGCCTACTGTAGCTACAATTACCCTTTGACCTACGGCTACATTGGGCGCCCCACATACAATTTGTACCGGTTCGTCTTCGCCAATATTAACGGTCGTTACATTTAGTTTATCTGCATTTGGATGTTTTTCGCAAGTCAAAACTTCACCTACAAGCAATCCGTCAAAACCACCTTGAACGGAAACGAAGTCATTAATGCCTTCTACCTCCAATCCACTATCGGTTAATAATTCTCCTATACGAGTCACGTCTAAGTCAACGTTAACGTACTCTTTAAGCCAGTTATATGATATGTTCATTTGTCGAAAAAATAAGCTGCAAAATTAAGGATATTGTTGGTTGAAAAGTAACGCATAGTCGTCAAATATTTTGATCCGTTTTTGGAGGGCCGGAAATCAAAAAACCTGTTTCTTTGCAAGGTGAATTGGCCAGATAAAAAATCGGAGTTTCAAGAAATTAAAGAGTCCTTGTTGGAGGATAAAGAATTACGCGTTTTTATGCTTCGGGATGATTTACTTCACCCCGGTATTTCAGGTAATAAATGGCGTAAGCTGAAATATAATGTACTGGATGCAAAGTCTAAAAATTTAGATACATTAGTCACCGTTGGTGGTTCACATTCCAACCATATTGCTGCGGTAGCAGCTGCAGGAAAAGAGTTCGGGTTCAAAACGTGTGGGTTAATTAGAGGGTATGAAGCCTATCGAAATAATCCTACTTTAACTCAGTCTGCAAAATTGGGTATGGATATTCGATTTCTGGATAAATCGGAATTTGCACAAGTAGAGCAAAAGCATTTGCCTCTATTAAAAGATGAAATTGGGAATTTTTATTTTGTGCCCATGGGAGGAGGAAATGAGTTGGGTACAAAAGGTTCTATGGAAATCATAAATGACATCCCTTCCGGGACAACACATGTTACGATAGCTTGCGGAACTGGATCTACTCTTGCGGGAATTAGTTTGGCTGCATTGGAGGGTCAAAATGTAATTGGGTTCCCCGTGATGAAGAATGGAGCGTTTATTCGTGATGAGGTCTATACGTTTCAAAAGAACCTTACCACCCTAAAAAAGAAGTTTGATTTAATGAATGAGTATCATTTTGGAGGATTCGGTAAAATGAAACCAGAGCTCATCTCTTTTATGCAAGATTTCTATCTCCATCATCAAATTGCATTAGATGGTATTTATACAGGAAAGATGATGTACGGACTTTTTGAGCTAATAAAAAATGATTATTTCCAGAAAGGTAGCGTAATTACGGCCATTCATACAGGAGGAGTACAAGGGAACTTTGGTTTAATGGAAAGATACTCAACTACTTTGCCGACTTGATGTGTATCGGAGACCATTAACACCCCTTTGTTCGTATTCCATTAAGGAAAAAGAAATGTTGACCTTGGTCAAATATACCTTTGTAGATGACGTTAATTGCACTTACATGAAATTGAAAATATCCCCATTCGTACTGTTTATTGTTCTGTTTATTGGTCTGCCACTAGTGAGTATGGCGCAACAAACACGGCAACAATACCTTGAGAAATACAAAACGGTGGCGATTCAAAATATGCGTAAACATAAGGTTCCTGCTAGTATCACATTGGCCCAAGGAATGTTAGAAAGCGGTAATGGGAATAGTGATTTATCCAAAAAATCTAACAATCATTTTGGAATTAAATGTCACAGTTCTTGGACCGGGAAACGTACTTATCATGATGATGACAAAAAGGGCGAGTGCTTTCGAGTTTATAATTCGGTATTTGACTCGTATGCGGATCATGCCGATTTTTTACATAAATCTCGGTATGCTAAATGTTTCGAGTTAAAAATCACCGATTATAAAGGTTGGGCACATGAGTTGAAAAATGCAGGTTATGCAACCAATCCAAAGTACCCCAAAATGTTAATCAAAATAATTGAAGATCATCAACTATTTAAATATGATCAAGAAGCTTTGGGTAAAGGTTCAAAAAAGGACAAGACACCTAAGAAAAAAGAGGTAATTGCGGAAGCTAAACCCACTCCAAAAGGACCTAATACCAAGGTAAACGGAAATGATAAGTTTGAAGATGTGGATTTTTATGGAAAACCAATGGTGAAGGTTTCTAAAAACAGCATTAAATACATTATCGCATCAAAAGGAGATACTCCTGAAAGTATTGCCAAAAAAATGGAAATGGGACCATGGCAAATAACCATGTATAATAACGTAAAGAAAAATTACCGGTTTACAGATGGCCAGGTAGTATACTTACAACCTAAACGTGGAAAGTCTAAAACATCTTATCATATAGTGCGACCAGGTGATTCTATTTGGACTATATCTCAGCAATATGGTGTGAAGATGACTAAAATTCGTTTGTACAATAAATTGAAGAAAAATCAACCCTTGAAAGCTGGACAAAAAATTCATTTACGTAGACATTAATTTTCTTTTACTTCATAGCCTTCCAGTTTTAGTCCTAGTTTTCTAAGGGTCTTAATGCAAAGACCTCGTAAAGACCCTATAT
>MAAC01018896.1_pt1 | contig 32216 bp, 34 predicted proteins | sample 1115981 | NCBI WGS metagenome assembly MAAC01 (sample SAMN04961126, study PRJNA320927) | seawater metagenome | isolation source: sample BD02T64 sea water enriched with oil for 64 days | place: USA:Gulf of Mexico | collected 2013-07-27 | reverse complement strand
GTGCGAAATTGGTGTTGGCCCCGCCACGCTGACGCAAAAAGCTGACGAGATTCAAATCTTTAAGTACTGCACACACAACGTTGCTCACGCCTACGGTAAAACAGCAACGTTTATGCCCAAGCCCCTGGTTGGCGACAACGGTTCTGGTATGCACGTCCACCAGTCATTGTCCAAAGATGGCACTAATATCTTCACCGGTGACGTCTACGCGGGTATGTCTGAAACTGCACTGTTCTACATTGGCGGCATCATCAAGCACGCACGCGCTATCAACGCCTTTGCCAATGCCTCAACCAACTCTTACAAGCGTCTGGTTCCCGGCTTTGAAGCACCGGTTATGCTCGCCTACTCGGCGCGTAACCGCTCTGCCTCTATCCGCATTCCACACGTGCCGAACCCTAAAGCACGTCGTATTGAAGTGCGCTTCCCCGATCCCACAGCCAACCCCTACCTGGCTTTCACCGCCATGTTGATGGCCGGCCTCGACGGTATTAAAAACAAGATCCACCCCGGCGACCCCGCCGACAAAGATCTTTACGACCTGCCCCCCGAAGAAGCTGCCGCTATACCGACCGTTGCCTCTTCACTGGAGCAAGCCCTGGAAGCTCTCGACACTGATCGCGAGTTTCTTAAAGTCGGTGGCGTAATGGATGACGACGTCATCGATGCTTACATCGCCCTGAAGATGGAAGAAGTTGAAAAACTCAACATGACCACTCACCCCGTTGAGTTCGATATGTACTACAGCGTGTAAACTCAACTCGAGTACTACACCCTGGAACGGCTCGAGAGAGCGAGTTCACAAAAGCCCGGTCTTCATCGAGACCGGGCTTTTTCTTTTTTGTAAAGGGTATTACTCTAGGTTTAATACGCACTCATAATCAGGGCCGCCAGTATCGACACTTACGAGGAAGCTAGTCCCTCAGCCCTGCCGAAAAAACAACCACCCAACAAGTGTAACTGCCATGAGCAAACTCACCGCAACCCTGCTGAGCCTGACGCTGCTTAGCGCCCCTCTCCTCTACGCCAGTGAGGTCTATAAAGTCATTGACGAAAATGGCCAGGTCACCTTTACCGATGCGCCTCCACGCAACGTCAAGGCCGAGACTATCAATCTACCAAAAACCAATATCGTGGCAGCGCCTTCCCCCCCCCCAAAAAAAACCAGCGAGGGTGTAACTCTTGAGGACGAAGTCCCCTACACCATCGCTCGCATTGCCAAACCTCTGAACGAGGCAACCATTCCACCAGGGCAAACCACCGTTGCCGTAGAGCTAAGCCTGCAGCCCGCTCTACAAGAGGGTCATTTGGTACAACTCTATATTGATGGGCAAGCACAGGGCTCGCCCACTGTCTCGAGCACGTTTTCCGTAACGGGGCTGTTCAGGGGCGCGCACAAGGTGCACGCAGAAATCTTGGGCGCCGATAAAAAACGTAAAGTAAAGACACCAACCGTGACCTTTTTCGTCAAGCAGCACAGTTCAAACAAATAAGTCCTAGCCGCTCCAGCCGGCCAGGTAAACCACCCCGTCGCACCAAAGCAGTGCGCGTCGTGACGAATAAAGCTACACTCACGACCATGACGACCCAACAACTTACGCGCCCGGGCCTTTTAAAGTGGCCCATTACTTGCGTTAACTCAGCCATCTTGGCACCGCACCGACCTCGCAGCATTCATGAATAGCAACCAGACCAACCAGCTCGTTTTGGATCACCTCAACACCGGCGTACTGCTGATAGATAAGCAATTATCCGTCACCTATCTCAACCCCGCCGCAGAGAGCTTGCTGGCCATCAGCGCCCACCGCCTACTCAACAGTGACGCCGCACAGTTATTCGCCGAGGCCCAGCCCCGACGCCAGGTATTCCTCAACGCTCTGAAGAATGAATCCGCCTTTACAGAGCGCAAGGTCAAAGTCCTGCTACCCGGCCTGCGTGAAATTACCGTCGACTATTCGGTAACGCCGATGACACAGGGTGGACAACAATTACTCTTGCTCGAAATGCTACCCGTCGACAGAACCCTACGTATCGACAGAGAGGAGGCCCTACTTTCAGCCAACGACACCTCTCGCAATCTGGTACGAGGGCTCGCCCACGAAATCAAAAACCCCCTCGGGGGTATCCGTGGCGCCTCCCAACTACTGGCACTAGAGCTCGATAGAAGTGAACTGGTTGAGTACACCGACATTATCATTGCCGAAACCGACCGCCTGCGCGAACTGGTTGACCGGCTGCTCGGTTCACCTCTACCGACCCAGTTTTCCCAACTCAACATCCACGAGGTCACGGAGCATGTGGCCACACTGGTACAAGCCGAAACCCACGGCTCGCTCACTATCAACAAAGATTACGACCCCAGTATTCCCGACATCACCGGCGACCGAGAGAAGCTTATTCAAGCCCTACTCAACGTCGTCCGCAACGCCATGCAGGCCTTAGATGGCGCGGAAAAAATTGGCGACGGCGGTGAGCTTACCTTGCGTACCCGCATACTTAACCACTTTACCATCGGTAAAATGCGCCACCCTATGGTCTGCCGACTAGAAATCATCGATAACGGCCCCGGCATCCCCTCGGATATCAACGAGCGAATTTTCTATCCAATGATCAGCGGCCGCGCCGAGGGCACAGGTCTTGGCCTGCCGATCGCCCAGGCGGCGATCCACCAACACCAGGGCTTGATCGAGTGTGAAAGCGAGCCGGGACGCACACGCTTTTCTATTTTCCTGCCACTGAAGCCCATTGAGGACAGACAAATATGATTAAACCGACTGTTTGGATCGTCGACGATGACAGTTCGATTCGCTGGGTGATGGAGAAAGCCCTGGAAAAGGCCAAGCTCACCGTGCGCAGCTTTGAGGATGCCGGCAAACTACTCAGCGCCCTCGCCAAACAGCCGGAGGAGCCCGATACCATTATCAGCGATATTCGCATGCCCGGCATCGATGGCCTCGCCCTGCTCGACAAAATTCACGCCGAACTTCCCGAGCTGCCCGTTATTATCACCACCGCTCACTCCGATCTCGATAGCGCCGTTGCCGCCTATCAGGGCGGCGCCTTTGAATACCTGCCCAAACCCTTTGACGTCGACGACCTGATAGCGGTAGCCAACCGAGCTATCGCCTTTGCCCAGGAAAAGGCCCATCAAACCATCGCCCCCCCACCACTGGAAAAAACCGAAATCATTGGCGAAGCACCGGCCATGCAAGAGGTCTTTCGCGCCATCGGCCGACTCTCCCATTCCAATATTACGGTGTTAATAAACGGTGAGTCCGGCACCGGTAAAGAACTCGTTGCCAAGGCACTGCACCGCCACAGTCCACGCAAAAGCGCGCCCTTTGTGGCTTTGAATATGGCAGCGATCCCCCACGACCTGATCGAGTCGGAGCTGTTCGGCCATGAGAAAGGAGCCTTTACCGGGGCAGCCCAGCGGCGCATCGGTCGCTTTGAGCAAGCCGAGGGCGGCACACTCTTCCTCGATGAAATTGGAGACATGCCCCAGGAGGCTCAAACGCGCTTACTGCGAATACTGGCCGACGGCGAATACTATCGCGTCGGCGGCCACACACCGATACAGGCCAGCGTGCGGATTATTGCCGCGACACACCAAAACCTCGAGCAACTGGTCGACGAACACCGCTTTCGGGAGGATCTCTTCCACCGCCTCAATGTAATTCGCGTCCACCTGCCAAAACTAGCCGACCGGCGCGAAGATATTCCTCGCCTGGTCAACCACTTTTTTCACGAATCGGCACAAGAGCTGGAGGTCGAACCGAAAGTCCTATCGCCCGAAGCGGAGAGTTTCCTGGCTAATCAGCCCTGGCCCGGTAACGTGCGACAACTGGAAAACACCTGTCGCTGGCTTACGGTGATGGCTGCCGGCCGCGAAGTCCTACTCGCCGACCTGCCACCGGAATTGCGCGACAAACCTCTCGACGAAAGAGCCTCGAGCACTAACTGGGAACAAGGGCTACACCAATGGCTGAAACTGGAGCTGGCCCAGGGTAAGAAAAACGTCCTCGCCACCGCCCTGCCCTCATTCGAGCGCACGGTCATAGAAACCGCCCTACAACATACTGCAGGGCGCAAACGCGATGCCGCCGAGTTACTGGGCTGGGGGCGCAATACCCTGACGCGCAAGCTGCACGAGCTCGATATAGAGGTGCCTTAGCGCCAACTCGCCAGCCCTCATTGCCCAAACAAAAACGCCGCTGCAGATCACTCTACAGCGGCGTTCATCGTCTAAACAAAGGCAATCTAATTCAATTTACCCGCGGGCTGAGCCTCGGCGGCTTTACTCCTTTGCTCTGCCACGGCTTGCTGGAACAGGGCGTCAAAATTGATGGGCGGCAACATCAGGGCCGGAAAACTACCGCGCACCGAAAGGCTATCAATCAACTCCCGAGCATAGGGGAATAAAATTGCTGGGCATTGGGTATTGAGAAGCTGGGCCAGTTGCGGCTGCTCGAGACCCTTGGCCATAAAAATTCCGGCCTGCTGTACTTCAATCAAATAGGCCGTATCCTCACCTTCGGAAACGGTAATGGTTAAGCGCAGCACCACTTCGTAGTGCTCTTCATCCACTTTCTTTACTTCGGTGCCAATATCCTGATTGACCTGCGGCGACCACTGTCGAGTAAAGGCCTGCGCACCCATTGGTAGCTCAAACGACAAATCCTTGAGGAAAATTCGCTTTAAGGCAAACTGCTGGTTCGCAGCCGGGTCGAGGCCATCCCCGGACGGGGTGGCGCTTGTTTCATTTTCAGCCATAGTATTCTCGGTCAATGATCACTCAAAATTTCTTATATGCCGAATCGCGTTAGGTTTGCGATCAGCCATTAAGTAGGGGGAGTAAACCGCCCTGTTGATGCAGGGCCGCGAGCTCGGTATAACCACCGACGTGCAGTTCGCCAACCCAGATTTGCGGCACGGTGCGCTGACCACTGGCCTGCATTATTTCGCCACGCAGCTCGGCATTGCCATCGACGGCCACATCTTCAAAATCGATACCCAGTTGCTCCAACAAACGTCTAGCGGCGACGCAGTAGGGACAAAATCGCGTGGTAAACATTTTCACCGCGCTGGCCGACTCACCGATCAAAGCACTCACGGCTTGACCACCGGCAAACTCTGGTGCAACCACTCGCCCATGCCACCGCGCAAGCGATGCACGTCGTAACCCGCCAGGCGCAACTTGCGTCCCGCCGGTGCAGATTGCTGGCCAATTTTATCCACCAGTACAATCTTTTGCGCACGGTGTTTTTCCAACTCGCCAATACGGCCATCCAGCTTTACGTGGGGGATGTTAATGGCGCCGGTAATACAGCCGGTTGCGTACTCCTTACTATCACGCAAATCGACCAGTAAGGCCTCATCGCTATTAAGTAGCCGCGTTAACTCATGCACCGACAGCTGTTTGCCGGCCTTTTTCTGCTCGCTAAAAGCAAATACGTAAATCAACACCAGTAAGGCACTGACCAAGACCCATTGTTCACTGATAAAAACAAAAAAACCCACTCTATCTATACCTTTTCAACAAAAGACCACCAATAATTCCCGGCGTAGTATACACAAGTTGCAGTGTACACAGCAGCCTCAAGCGGCAGACCGTAGTGAGTGCCGGCCAATATTTGCGCGCCGATGAAATAGCCTTTATGACGCCGAGCGGGTACTATTTGCCTCCACAAAAAAGCCCTGTTCAAGCGCGCCTCCCGGCGCCCTTTTCTGCAACAAACTGCTGGTAAGCCAAGCCATGATCGAAACACAAAAAGCCCCCCTGGTCCTCCTCATCCTCGACGGCTGGGGATACAGTGAAGCGACCGAGGCCAATGCCATATATAGCGCCAGGTCTCCGGTCTGGGATCAACTCTGGCAGCGCGAAGCAAAAACCCTGGTGCACTGTTCCGGCGAGCGGGTGGGTCTACCGGCGGGGCAAATGGGCAATTCGGAAGTCGGCCATATGACTCTCGGCGCCGGGCGCGTGGTCTACCAAAATTTAAGTCGCATCAACCAGGCCATAGCCGACGGCAGTTTTATTACCAACCCCGCCTACTGCTCGGCCATCGACCAGGCTATCGATGGCGACAAAAAATTGCATATTTTTGGCCTACTCTCCCCGGGGGGCGTGCACAGCCACGAAGAGCACCTGCTGGCGCTGCTCGACATGGCCGCCCAGCGCGGCGCCAAGCAGGTTTATCTACACGCTTTTCTCGACGGTCGAGATACCCCGCCCCGCAGCGCCCAGGCCTCCCTCGAGAAAGTCACACAAAAATTTGACGAGCTCGGCATTGGCCGCACGGCCTCCGTCAGCGGACGCTATTACGCCATGGACAGAGACCAGCGCTGGGAGCGCATCGAACCCGTCTACCGCTTACTTACCGAGGCCCAGGCCGAACATTGCAGCAGTGATGCCCTGAGCGCTCTGGAACAGGCCTATCAGCGTGATGAAAACGACGAGTTCGTCAGCCCCACAGAAATTCGTGCCGAGGGCGAAACACCCGTGCGTATTGAAGATGGCGACAGCATCATCTTTATCAACTTTAGGCCCGATCGCGCTCGCCAGCTGACCCGCGTCTTCGTCGATGCCGATTTTGATGAATTCCCTCGCCCCGCCCACCCCCGCCTCGGCACTTTCGTTACCAGCACCGAATACGCCGCAGAATTGCCCACCCAGCTCGCCTTTCCACCGCAGACCCTGGTCAACGGTCTCGGCGAATACCTGGCCGCCCAGGGTAGGACCCAGCTTAGAATCGCCGAAACCGAGAAATACGCCCACGTCACCTTTTTCTTTAGCGGCGGCCGCGAAGACTGCTACCCAGGCGAAGAACGTACGTTGATCCCCTCTCCCGACGTCGCCACCTACGACTTAAAACCCGAGATGAGCGCTCTTGAAGTCACGGACAAACTAATCGCAGCCATCACCGACGGACAATACGACGTCATCATCTGTAACTTTGCCAATGGCGATATGGTCGGCCATACCGGCGTGTTCAACGCGGCCGTCAAGGCGGTTGAAACCCTGGATGGCTGTGTCGGCCAGGTTCTCAAGGCACTGCAAGGTGTCGGCGGCGACTGCCTGATTACCGCCGATCACGGCAATGTCGAGAATATGCTCGACGCTCAAAGCGGCCAGATACTGACCTCTCACACCATCGACCCAGTGCCGCTGATCTATGTCGGCAATAAAGACGTAGAGCTAAGTAACGGCGGCTCCCTCGCCGATATCGCGCCGACCATCCTGGCCTTGATGGGCATTCCTCAACCCGCCGAGATGAGTGGGCACTCTCTACTGTCGAGCGCCATAGAAGCGGATCTTCGCGCTGCACAATAAAGTCTTGTCAAAAGCACCAGCCGCATGGCTGGTGCTAACGCTAGCCCTGGCGCTAACGTTTGCTCCCAGGCTCTTTGCCAAAGGTGAGCAGGCCAAGCTGGCCACCCTCAGCAGTGAAATATCGCAACTGCAGAAGAAGCTGCGCACTACCCGCACCGAGCACGACAAATCGGCCGCCGATCTGCGGGCAATCGAGCTACAAAGCGCGGCTTCTCGCCGCCAGGTACTGAGCCTCGATAAGGAGATACGCCTACTCGGCAAGGAGCAGGGCAAGCTCTATGCCCAGCAACAGCAGCTCGACCAACAACGTCAACGCCAGGCCGGTCAGGTTGCTCAGGAACTCGCCGCCGCCTATCGGCTAGGGCGAGAAGAGCCCCTCAAAGTACTGCTCAACCTGGAGAACCCCGCCGAACTGGGCCGCACCTTGAAGTACTACGAGCACATTGTAAAAGCGCGCAGCAAAATCATTGAAGACTACCAAAGCACCCTCCGCGAACTCGACAACATCGGGCAAAGCCTACTCAACAAGCAAAACGACCTCACCAACAAAAGGCACCAATTACAGGCGCTTCACCAAAGCTTAAAGGTCGAGGTACAACAGCGCAGCGCCTTGCTAAAGAATTCGCGGCAGTTGATAAGCAGTGAAAAGGGCCGCCTTACCAAGCTCAGTCTGGAGCGCCAGCAGCTAGAAAGGATTATTCAAACCCTGCAAAAACATCTGCAGAATTTGAACATTCCCGACAACCAGGCCTTCAGCCAGCGACGGGGCAAACTGCCCTGGCCCGTGAAGGGCCGACTTGGGCATAGCTTTGGCTCGGCCCGCGGTTCTCACCTGAAGTGGCATGGCTGGCTACTGCGCGCCACAGAGGCCAGCCCCGTTAAAGCCATCCACCACGGCAGGGTGGTCTTTTCCAATTATTTACGCGGCCAGGGTCTACTGATTATTCTCGACCACGGCGATAACTACCTCAGCCTCTACGCCCACAACCAAGTGCTCTTAAAGGAAACGGGCGACTGGGTTTACCCTGGCGACCTGATCGCCAAAGTCGGCAATACTGGCGGCCTGGAGCGCAGCGCCCTGTATTTTGAAATACGTCGCAAGGGTAAAGCCATCGACCCGAAAAGGTGGCTCAAGCCTCGCGCTTAAATAACGTTTTTTACGCTACACTGCCAACCACGTTCGAAGAGCATTGCACCAGGATAACAATAATGAAACGATTCACTCACTATTTCATACACTGCGGATTGCTACTAAGCCTGCTTTTGACAACGGCCCTCGGCGCCGAGGACTCTGCTAAAGATGCGCGCCTACCCCTCGAGGAGTTACAACTTTTCGCCCAGGTTTTTGAGCAAATCCGCAGCGCCTATGTCGAGGAAATCGACGACAAAACCCTCATAGAAAATGCCATTACCGGCCTGCTTGGCGAGCTCGATCCACACTCGGCCTTTTTAAAGAAAGATTCCTATAGAGACCTTCAAGAACACACCAGTGGTGAGTTTGGTGGCATCGGCATTGAAGTCGGCATGGAGGACGGTTTTATCAAGGTGATTTCTCCCATCGATGACACCCCCGCCTCTCGCGCCGGAATTGAAGCCGGCGACCTGATTATTAAACTGAACAACAGTGCCGTACAGGGCATGAACCTGGAGGAGGCACTGGAAATGATGCGCGGTGCAAAGGGCAGCCCCCTAACCCTCACCATCGCTCGAGAAAACCGCAACAAGCCGCTCGTCATCACGGTACTCAGGGATATTATTAAAATTACCAGTGTCCGCCATAAGACCCTTGATGAGGACTTTGGCTACATCCGTATCGCCCAGTTTCAGGCCAATACCGGCGAGGAATTCCGCCGCAGCATTAAGGCCCTGTTAAAGGCATCAAGCCCCCTTAAAGGCTTGGTTCTCGACCTACGCAATAATCCCGGCGGCTTGCTGCCCGCCTCCGTGGAGGTTGCTGACGCCATGCTCGATGGAGGGCTGGTCGTTTATACCGAAGGCCGAGCCGAATCCGCCAACACCCGCTTTTCGGCAAAGGCCGGGGAGCTTCTGAACGACACACCGCTAGTTATTCTGATCAACGGTGGTTCCGCCTCCGCCTCTGAAATTGTTGCCGGTGCCATTCAGGACCATCACCGCGGCGTCATTATGGGTACCAGCAGTTTTGGCAAGGGTTCGGTGCAGAACATCCTGCCACTCAGCGATGGCCGGGCAATCAAACTCACCACCGCCCGCTATTTCACCCCCAGCGGGCGCTCCATTCAAGCCGAGGGCGTGCAACCGGATATTTGGGTGGAGCGTGCAAAGATCCAGCTTGCCTCTAACCGACAACCCGACATCAAAGAAGCAGACCTGAGTGGACACCTTAACCAGGGTGGAGCAACAAGCACTGATTCTGACAGCACAGCCAAACGCCAAGAAAGTCTCGACGATTACCAGCTCATTGAAGCCTTAAACCTCTTAAAAGGCCTCGCGATCCTGTCAAAGCAGCCACCTGTCAACTAAGTCTTGACCGATAGGTCTTTACTTTTTGGTAAAAATACATTAAAAATAACTATGAGCCTGCTGATTGCAAGCCATAGTCTGTAGGAATGGAAACTGGCTGGATGCCACAAAAAATATCAACTACAACCATTCAAGAGTGCGAAATTATGAGTAATGTTGTCTACCTCACTAGGGAAAGTGATGCAGAAAGTGCCTCTAAGGCTCGAGTACGTAGTGATCGTTATTTCAAACTATCCGACTACTGGTATTTTATCACTCGGGAAGGTACCACCTTGGGCCCTTACGACTCCAAAAATCAGGCACAGCAGGCCGTTGCCGACTATATACAGTTTGTCAATCAGGCCACTCCCGCCATGATGAAGCTGCTAGCAGCACGCTAAACCTGCAAGCAATGCCACTGCCTGAGGCCTCGGTACAAGCATTGGGGCCCTCTTTGTAGAACAGGGAGTTCTTCGTAGAGTCGGGAGTTCGGTTTTAGAACGAAGGGTTAGACGCTTATGAACGACAGCGGCTCTGCACACACATCACTGCCTGGCCACTATAAACGCACCTCGATACCTTGCGCGGCCATAAACGTCTTTGCCTCGGCAATACTGTACTCTGAAAAGTGAAAAATACTCGCCGCCAACACCGCGTCCGCTCCACCCTGCAGCACCCCATCGGCCAAGTGTTGTAAATCACCCACCCCTCCCGAGGCGATAACCGGAATATTCACCGCCGCGCTAACAGCCTGAGTCAAAGCCAGATCAAAACCGTTTTTGGTGCCATCCCTGTCCATACTGGTGAGGAGGATTTCCCCCGCACCATAGCCCGCCATCCGTTCCGCCCACGTCACCGCATTGAGGCCCGTCGCCTTGCGTCCGCCATGGGTAAAGATCTCCCAGCGCTGCCCTCCCTCTGAAACCGGCACTTGTTTGGCATCGATGGCCACCACGATGCACTGCGAGCCAAATTTCTCCGCCGCCTCGCGCACAAACTCAGGGTTACTAACGGCCGCCGAGTTAATGGCCACTTTATCTGCTCCGGCCTGCAATAAGGCGCGAATATCTTCCAGCTTGCGAACCCCACCCCCCACGGTGAGGGGGATAAAAACCTCACTGGCCATTCGCTCCACGGTATGAAGGGTGGTATCCCTATTTTCATGGCTGGCAGTAATATCGAGAAAGGTAATTTCATCGGCGCCCTCCTGATCGTAGCGGCGGGCGATTTCAACCGGATCACCGGCATCGCGAATATCGACAAACTGTACACCTTTAACAACACGTCCGTTGTCCACATCCAGGCAGGGAATAATACGTTTAGCCAGGGCACTCATGGGCAAGCCTCAATTTAGTTATTACCAGCGAATGGCTGACGACAGGTCGACGACCAACTACAGGCACAGAATACTTAGAATTTTTTGCGAAACACCAAAACACCCGCTTGCTCGGTCATTTCCACCTTGCTCAAGAAACTGTTGCCAAGGAGTATGTGCTCGGGAAAATCACCATCAATCACCGAGGCGGGAATGTTGTGCAGGGTAATATTGCCAACACTCACCTTGTTAAGCACAACGCGAAAGGTCTCGACCATGCCTCCAGCCGTCGACGACCTACCGCGTGACGCCCCGCGCAAATCAATACCCAGCTGACGTGCCTCATTGCGGTTCATGGCGATGACAGTCGCGCCCGTATCCACCATAAACTTCGCGGAGCGGCCGTTGATGGCCCCCGCCGTAAAATAGTGCCCATTGCTGGCACGAGGTATTTTTACCTCAGAGTATTTCGGCTTTTTAAACGCCGTGGAAATCCGCTGGGACAAGTACAAAGTCAGGGTCTGGCCCTCGACAAGAACACTGGCCTGCCGACTGTTGCTACTCAATAACCTCACCCCTTCGGGGCTACTCGTACCGACCCTCAGCAAGCGCGGAGTGCCATCGATAGTGAGTAGAGCTTTATCCTTAAATAAGCCCGAGGCGATAATCTCCGGGGCGGCCAACAGCGGCGCATTGCAGGCAGAGAATAACAAGGCAGCGCACAAAACGCGCACCTTCATACACTTAAACCCAATACCACGGCCACCAAATGCAATACCAACCATGTCATTATCCCCGCAAGAATATCATCCAACATAATACCCAGACCACCCGGTACCTTTTTGTCGAGTACGCTGATGGGCCAGGGCTTAAGAATATCAAAGCAGCGGAACACCACAAAACCGCTGACTAGCCAAAAAGAGCTTACAGGAAACCCCGCCAGGGCAATCCATAAACCGACAAACTCATCCCATACGATGCTGGAAGGATCCTTGGCGCCAAGCTTAGTGGCGCCATAGCCGCATATATAAATACCGGCCAAACTGGCAACCAGCAATACTGCGAGTAAATAAGCCGTCGGCAATAAAGCCAATAGGGGTACAAAGCATAGCGCCACAAGCGTACCGGCCGTACCCGGTGCAAAGGGCGCCAGCCCGCTACCAAAACCCAGGCTCAGAAAGAGAATGGGATCTTTGCGCAAAGAGGCAAATGTCGGCTTATCTGAAGAAGTCATTTAAATCGCGCTCTCGTTAAAAGTGCTGGTAGCCACTAGTACTTATGTCCAGTAAGGCACCCTGCTCATCAATGCAGTGCACACCCCCGCCCTGGATAATCCGGCCGATCGGTGTTGCGTTCAACACACCCTCATCAATCAAGCGCTGACATTGCGCCAGCCCACTCGCCGGCACGGTAAAACAAAGCTCGTAATCATCACCGCCACTGAGCGCCCAATTGCGCCCGCGCTCTAAACCCGCGGACCGCTGTAGCACCTGGGACAAGGGCAATTTATCGACCTCGACCTCAGCGCCAACCCGGCTGGCCGCGGCGATATGGCCCAGATCGGCCAGTAAACCATCGGAAATGTCGATGGCCGCAGAGGCAAAACCTCTTATTGCCAAACCTTCAGCAACGCGGGCCTGGGGCTGCCAGAAACGATCTTGCAGATACGTGGCGCCCCCCATGTCCACGGGTAAGCGGCCTTCAAGCACCGCCAGTCCCCCCGCACCGTCACCTAAGGTACCGCTAACAAACACAATATCACCGGGCTTTGCACCACTGCGCTGTAGTGCCTGCTCGGGAGGCACGGTACCAAGAAGGGTAATACTGATGGTCAAGGGGCCGCGAGTGGTGTCACCACCGACCAGGGTGCAATTAAAGTCACAGGCCATGCGGTTGAGGCCGGCACTAAATTCCGCCAACCAGTCCTGATCGGCCTCGGGTATGCTTAAAGCCAGTTGAAACCAGCGCGGGGTCGCAGCCATTGCCGCCATATCACTTAAGTTGACGGCCAGCGCGCGCAGGCCAATAAGTCGGGCTGGGGAATCTAAGGGGAAGTGCACGCCTGCCAACAAAGAATCCGTCGTTACCGCCAACACCTCCCCAGGGGGTGGCGCCAGTAGTGCGCAGTCATCGCCAACGCCCAGCAGTGTGTCACTAGCCCCGGTGCCACAGTCTGAAAAATAGCGCTTGATCAGGCTAAATTCATCAGCGAGCATTATTTGAGGAGTCTCTGTTTAAGCATCCGTACTCGTCATTGGCGCAAGGCAGGGTGACTACTGCGAACTGCCTTTGTTACCCGCTTGACCAATGCCCTTACTCGTGGCTATTTCCACCCGTCGCGCCCGTGCCGCAACACGGTCAATAACGCCATTAATATATTTATAGGCATCGGTCGGGCCGAAGGTTTTGGCAAGGTTGACGGATTCATTAATCACCACGCGATAGGGGACATCGATACGGTGCAGCAACTCGTAAACGCCGATGCGCAGCACCGCCAGGGAAATCGGATCCAGTGCCTCGGGGTCGCGGTCGAGAAATTCACGATAAGCGGCATCAAGTTCGTCGAGCTTGGCCGGTATGGCGTGCAACAACTCGCAAAAGAACTCGGAATCCGCTTTTGCCATGCCCTTCTCCGCCATGTACTGAGCTTCGATGGAAGCAATGCTATCACCGGCCAATTGCCACTGATACAAAGCCTGAACCAGCATGTGGCGGGCTTTTTTGCGTGCGGAAGGCAGAGAAGATGACACTCAGTTAATCTCCCAACTGTGCAAACAGAGAAACCATTTCAAGGGCCGTCAAAGCCGCTTCAACACCTTTGTTCTCGTCGTTATCGCCGGAGCGCTCTTCCGACTGCTGTAGGTCGTCGGTGGTCAGCACGCCGAAGGCGATGGGCAGACCGGTGACCAGAGCCACTTCGCCGATGCCGCGGGCGCATTCACCACAGACGTAGTCAAAATGAGGCGTACCGCCGCGAATCACACAACCCAGGGTGATCACCGCATCGACATTGCCCTGTTCGGCCAGTTTCATCGCCGTTGCGGGCAGTTCAAAGGCGCCGGGGACGCGAATCACATCAATGTTCTCGTCGGCCACATTGTGACGCGCCAGTGCACGCAGAGCACCGTTTAACAGGTTCTCGGTAATATTGCCGTTCCAGCGGGCGACGACGATCGCAAAGCGCGCCTCGCCAACATTAAAGTCACCCTCTACAGGTCTAAATTCGCTCATTTTTTCATCCCAATTAACAAATTAGTGTGCGCTGCTTTTCAGCTAATGGCATTCAAGCCTAGTGGCACTCAATATAGTCGACAACTTCCAGGTCGAAACCGGAAATCGCCGTAAAGCGAAAGGGTGCACTCATGACGCGTATTTTCTTGGCGCCGAGATCGCGGAGAATTTGCGAGCCCGCACCAATCTGCAGATAAACCGTTTCCGAGGCGCTTTTTTCTCGCGCCCGCTCCGCCAGCAAAAATTCTAGATCGCGCTCTACCGTTTCCGGATTCTCTTCCTGCAAAATCACCACAATAATGCCGCTGCCCTCTTCCGCAACCCGCTCCATGGCTTTATGGATGGTCCAGCTTTTATAGGGCCCATTGCGCTCGAGCCCGAACAAATCTCTAACCACCGTCGGCAGATGAACGCGCACGGGCACTGGGGTTTCGGGGTCAATCTCACCCTTCACTAACGCAAAGTGTTTGTGGTTTCTCGGGCCATCCAAATAGGTGTGCAGGGTAAATTCGCCGTAGGGAGTCTGCACCTTGCGCTCGTGAAGATGCTCGACGGTTTTTTCATTGACCACGCGGTGGTGGATCAAGTCGGCAATGGTGCCAATTTTCAGGTCGTGCTTTTGGGCAAAGGCCTCGAGGTCCGGGCGCCGCGCCATGGTGCCATCGTCGTTCATGATTTCGACGATCACCGCCGCCGGCTCACAACCTGCCAGGCCCGCCAAATCACAGCCCGCCTCGGTGTGTCCGGCACGGCTCAACACGCCACCGGCCTGCGCCTTGAGGGGGAAAATATGCCCCGGCTGTACAAGGTCGGTCGGCCGCGCATCGGCGGCCACCGCCACCTGTACTGTCTTGGCGCGGTCGGCCGCGGAGATTCCCGTGGTCACCCCCTCTGCCGCCTCGATCGATACCGTAAAATTGGTGCCATGGGCATCGGTATTTTTATCCACCATCAGCGGCAGAGCCAGTTGCTGGCAGCGTTGTTCCATCAGGGTCATACAAATCAGCCCGCGGGCATGCTTGGCCATGAAGTTGATATCTTCGGGCCTGACCTTCTCGGCGGCAATCACCAGATCCCCTTCGTTCTCCCTATCCTCATCATCCATCAGGATGACCATTTTGCCCTGGCGAATATCTTCAACTAGCTCTTCGATGGTATTCAATTTCATGGATTTAGCCTTTAATCTAAAATTTTATTGACCAGAGTGGACAGGGAAACGTCATCGCTCTTAAGCGCGGCCCTGTCCCCGAGCAGCAAGCGCTCGAGGTAGCGGGCGATAACATCGACTTCCAAATTAACCTTTGTACCCGGCTGGTAGGTGCCAAATACCGTGTGCGCCAGCGTGTGGGGCACGATGTTCAACTCGAACTCATCACCCGACACCGCGTTGACGGTGAGACTGGTGCCATCGACCGATATCGAGCCCTTGTGGGCGATATAGCGCGCCAATTCGGCCGGAGCCTTGATGGAAAAACGCTCCGAGCGAGCATCTTGATGGCGTTCGATAACCTCACCAACACCATCCACATGGCCCGATACCAGATGACCGCCGAGTCGAGTCGTCGGCGTTAAAGCCCGCTCCAGATTCACTGCCGAGCTCGTTTGCCACTGCCCGGCGGTGGTGAAATTCAGGGTCTCTATCGACACGTCGGCAATAAAGCCATCGCCCGGCAGCTCAACGACTGTCAGACAAACCCCGTTGACGGCAATGCTGTCACCCAGCACCACATCGCTCAGATCAAGGCTCCCGGTACGAATATGCAAGCGTAAGTCACCGCCTCGCTGTTCGGTCACGCCGATTTCGCCCAGTGCTTCGATTATGCCTGTGAACATTTTTCACCACCCGGTGTTGCGGTAATACGCCAGTCCTTGCCGACGGCGCGAATATCGGTAATCTCCAGCGCCAATGCCTCAGACATCGTGCTGTAGGGCAGTACCGCCATCGGCATGCCCTCGCTACCCATCAATTTGGGCGCCATATAAATAACCAGCTCATCGACCAGGCCCTGCTCGAGAAAAACCCCGGCCAGCTTGCCACCGGCCTCAACCAGCACATCGCTGTACTCGCGACGCCCCAGTTCAAGTAGCAAGGCCTGTAAATCGACCTTGCCGCCCGCGTTGGGTAGGGAGCAAATCTCCGCCCCCTTAACACTGCCCCCGCTCTGAGCCGTCGCGACCAACACGCCACCCGGTGGCCGGAGAATATTCAAACCCTCGGTGGTGCGCAATTGGCTATCGACGATCACCCGCAGGGGTTGCATCTCTGCTAATTCATCCACGCTAAGACCGGGCGGCATTTCACGCACGGTCAGCGCGGGGTTATCCTCAAGTACCGTGCCAATACCGGTAATTATAGCCGCGTTTTCAGCCCGCAAACGCTGCACATCGCTGCGCGCGGCGGGGCCGGTAATCCATTGGCTTTCGCCGCTGGCCATGGCCGAGCGACCATCCATGCTGGCCGCCAACTTTAAAGTCACCCGCGGTAATCCGGTCTGACAACGCTTCACAAAACCGGGATTTAAAGCCCGCGCCTCTTGTTCAAGCACTGGGCCCTCAACCGTAATACCTGCCGCTTCGAGCTTACCAATACCGCCGGAGGCAACCCGGTGGGGATCGGCCAAGGCATAAACGACTCGCGCTATACCCGCTGTAATTAAGGCCTCCGCACAGGGCGGGGTGCGGCCGTGATGATTACAGGGTTCCAGCGACACATAAGCGGTCGCCCCCTGCGCCGTTTCACCCGCCGCTTTAAGGGCGACGATTTCGGCATGGGGACCACCGGCGCGATGATGCCAACCCTCGCCCAGCACTTCGCCCGCTCGAACAATGACACAACCCACCCGGGGGTTGGGTCGAGCACTGTACCAACCCTTTTTCGCCAGCTGTATGGCCCTTGCCATATAGCCGATATCGACCGCAGCCGTCATTGTGCGAAACCCTTTTTAGGCACCCTCTTTGCCCGCCCCATCATCTTCCTTTTCAAGGCGATCGAGCTCGGCGCGAAATTCATTCAAGTCTTGAAAACTGCGGTAGACGGAGGCAAAGCGCACATAGGCGACATCGTCGAGCCCACGCAATTGCTCCATCACTTTTTCGCCAATCATGCGCGAGGAAATTTCCCGCTCGCCGGCACTCTGCAGGGAGCGTTTAATTTGCGAGAACGCTGCCTCCACCTGTTCGGTGCCTACGGGGCGCTTTTCCAGCGCCCGGTGTAAGCCTGCCTTCAGTTTATCTTCATTAAAGGGCTCACGACTTTCGTCACGCTTGATAACCCGGGGCATCAACAGCTCGGCCACTTCAAATGTGGTATAGCGCTCTTTACAGGAAACGCACTCGCGCCGGCGTCGCACCTGATCACCCTCGGCAACCAGTCGAGAGTCAATGACCTTGGTATCGTTAGCGCCACAAAAGGGGCAATGCATGGAGGTATTCCATCGAGCAGAAATTAGCCGCGCATACTAACACAAAGCCCTCTGTCTCGGGCTTTGTGTTACGTCAAGCAAACACAGCGCAATGAAGCTACAGATGCGGCTCGGTTAACCCGAGCACATCACTATTACTTTAACTGCAACTTAGATTTCTTTATAAACCGGGTGGCGCTTACAGACGGCCAAGACCTTGGCTTTTACCTCGGCAATCACCTGTTCGGACGTGTCGTCTTCCAGGGAGGCTAGAACATCACACATCCAGTGCGTCAGCTCAACGGTTTCGGCTTCGCTAAAACCACGAGTGGTAATTGCCGGGGTGCCAACGCGCAAGCCACTGGTCACAAAGGGCGATCGCGGGTCATTGGGCACGGCATTTTTGTTGACGGTGATATTAGCCAGACCCAGAGCCGCATCGGCATCTTTACCGGTGTAGTCCTTGCCAATCAAGTTAACCAGCATCAAGTGATCGTCGGTGCCACCGGAGACAATATCAATACCGCGCTCGATAAAGGTCGCCGCCATGGCGCGGGCATTCACCACCACCTGCTGCTGATAGGTTTTGAACTCGTCGCTCATCGCCTCTTTAAAGCTCACTGCTTTCGCCGCGATAACGTGCATCAAGGGGCCGCCCTGCCCACCGGGGAAAACCGCAGAATTAAACTTCTTCTGCAAAGCCTCATTGGCGCGAGCGAGAATCAGTCCGCCGCGGGGGCCGCGCAGGGTTTTATGGGTGGTGGTAGTCACCACATCGGCAATCGGCACCGGATTCGGGTAGCAACCCGCCGCAACCAGGCCGGCAACGTGGGCCATATCGACCATCAGATAAGCACCGACTTTATCGGCGATATCGCGAAAACGCTGCCAGTCCATGACACGCGAATAGGCTGAAAAGCCCGCGATGATCATTTTGGGCTTATGCTCCAGTGCCAGCGCCTCAACCTGGGCGTAATCGACCTCACCGGTGGCGTTGTCCAGGCCATATTGAATCGCGTTGTAGGTTTTTCCCGAAAAACTCGGCTTGGCGCCGTGAGTCAGATGACCGCCATCGGCCAGACTCATGCCCAGCACCGTATCGCCCGGCTCGCACAGAGCCTGATAAACGGCGGCGTTGGCCTGCGAACCCGAGTGTGGCTGTACATTGGCGTAGTCGGCACCAAACAACTCTTTGGCACGCTCAACGGCCAGTTCTTCGGCGACATCCACGAATTCACAACCACCGTAATAGCGCTTGCCCGGATAGCCCTCGGCGTACTTATTAGTGAGTACGGTGCCTTGGGCAACCATCACCTGGGGGCTAGTGTAATTTTCAGAGGCGATCAACTCGATATGCTCTTCTTGACGGCGCTCTTCATCTTGGATCGATTGCCAAATCTCTGGATCGAACTGGGCCAGGGTTTGCTGATTATCAAACATAATTCGGACTCTCGGGGAAAAGCGGGGATTCTACACAATCCGCAGCGGGTCGCCTATCCTGTCAGCGAAGATATCCCCGCAAATGACCGCACCATCTACCCAACGGTCGATTAAGGCAAGGCAGCCACGGGGAAAGAAATACAAGCAGCAGGACTACATACCGACCCACTCTCACTTTAACAGCTGACTTACCTGCAGTTTATTCCCTCGACCAAACTCGGCGCTGCTACTTGTCAATCACCAAGCTTTGCCGGTACCCTGCAAGACTTAATAGCAACACTAATAATGCCATTACTTCACTAGCCCCTGGTGGTACCAAACACCAGGAGTCGAACGCTGTCGCAAGCCTCCAACAGCGGGCTTATCAAAGACACTTATCTTCAAGGAGCTCACCGATAGGCTTATGATCCTAGGACAGCATTTATTGATCGAATGCCATGGCCAACATGCCAGCCTCGACAGCGAGGAACTGACCGCGCTTTTGTGCGAGGCTGCAGCAGCGGGCGGTGCCACGGTACTATTTCAACACTTCCATAAATTTGGCGATCAGGGCGGCGTCACCGGAGTTTTGATTCTCGCCGAGTCACATATCACCGTGCACACCTGGCCCGAATACGCCTACGCGGCCTTTGATATCTTTATGTGTGGCGAGGCACGCCCCAGAGATGCCGCCGCCGTGATCGCGGCTCGTTTTCCCGCTGCAGAAGTTGTAATAAAGGTCGTGGACAGGGCCTCCCCCACCCACCAAGCCACACCAGCAGTCCTCACCGCCACTCAGCAACCAGACCCCAGCGGCGCGACTACACACTCAATCGGAACCTAAGCAATGCAAAATATAAAGTGGGCATGGCTCTTCATCCTCTGCCACAGCATCGTGCTTATTGGCTGCTCATCCGAGCAGGATAAATGGCAAAAACAATTAAACCAGCAGGCCCTGATCAGCGATGGCAAGATCGATCGCTTGAAACAGCACATTGCCGCCGGGCATATTGCCAACACCGGCCTGCTCAGCCGGTACGCCGCCATTATCCGCCAGGACAATCCCGAATTGGGCGAACTGAGCCGAGCTCTGGCTCAGGATGCTGGCATCGATGGACCCATCATTCGCTCCCTGGAATCCCGCCTGGGTGATGCCAAAAGCGATATCGGCCACGTTGTCGGCATGGGCCCCGAACAGGTGAATAAGGTGTATCAGGAGCTTTCGGCCATTGAGGCCGCCGCGCAACCCGACACCTACGGCATGATGCTCAGCGACCCGATCAATGTCCTGGCCGACATGTCCCAGGGCAAGCTGGCCCGCGTTGCGGCCCTCAGCGCCGATGCCAGCGCCCGCATCAATGATGCCGAAAACTTCGGCCCCGGTAGCCAACTGGTCGGCAACCCCCAGTACGGCAGCTGGCAAACCAATAGCTCAGGCAACTCGTTCTGGCACTGGTACGGCCAGTACGCCTTTTTCTCCAGTCTGTTTCGCAGCCCCATTGGCTACGGCCACTGGGGGCGGCACCGCGACTACAGCTACTACAACGACTACGGGCGCTCGACCTACACCTCTCCACAGCAGCGTAAAAACCAGCAATCGACCGAGCGCAGCACCCGGCAAAAATTCAAAAGCTCGGGACGACGCTTCTCCAGCCCCTATGCCAACACCAAGCAAACCACCTCGGCCGTCGCCCGAAAGAGTAGCAAGTTCCAGCCCAGCTCACTGGCGCGCAGTAGCACGGCAAAGTCAACGGCTAGCAGTACCACCTCCAGCTACCGCAATTCTTCTTATCAATCATCACGCAGCCGCTTTGGCGGCAAATAGGGGGGCAGAACGCCATGCTTTATGAACCTTCAATGTGGTCACTGGCCATCGTGGTCATCAACCTCGGTATCGCCATCGCCGCCATCTGTATCTTTCGCCTACTGTTTGGCCTGCTCGCCGGGGTCAACACCACCGTCGAACTCGCGGAAAAAGACAATTACGCCTTTGGCCTGACCTTTGCCGGCGGCGCCGGGGCATTGGGGCTGATTTTATCTGCCGCGGTGACCGGCGATGCCGCCGTCAACCTGGTCAACGAAGCCCTCAATGTACTGACCTATGCGCTCGCCGGTATGGCTTTACTCAAGATCGGCTCAATCATTAACGACTACATTATTTTCCACAAAGTTTCCCTGAAAGCCGCCATCGCCGACCACCAGCTGGCCGCCGGCTATGTCCAGGCCAGTAACTTTCTAGCCCTCGGCCTGATCATCAGCTCAACGGTGAACTGGGTCGAATATGAAACCTGGCGCGGCCTGCCCTCCGTACTGATGCTGTTTTTTGGCACCCAGTGCATCTTACTGCTGGTGACGCGCTTGCGCGCCGCTATCTACCGCCGCCGCCACCAGGGCGAGAGCCTGCAGCGGGCCATCGTCGCCGGCAACACCGCCCTGGCGATCCGCTATTCCGGACATGTGCTCGGCACTGCGCTGGCGATGACGGCCGGCGCCAGCCTGGTCGAGTACTATCAAGCGGAACCCCTGCTATCCGTCGCCTACTGGCTGGGGGCAGGTACAGTACTGGCTCTGCTCCTGCCCGCGCTGGCACTGATCGCCCGCAAGGCCATCTTGCTGAACATTAATGTCGCCGAAGAAGTGGACGAGCAAGAAAATATCGGCGTCGCCGCCATAGAGGCGGTGATCTATATTGCCATCGCCCTGCTGCTCATCGGGGTGCTCGCTTAGGGAGCCTCTGAACAAGCCATGAACTCGTATCTGACCGCTAAAGCAATCAGCGTCCTCGTCGCCTCAAAGCGCCTACTGTTGGTGCAAAACTTCGCAATAGCTCGCTATTACGTGCGCTTTGCGCCTTGAATCCAATGCTTTTAGCTCGCCATCTACTTCGCACCCCAAGGGCACTTCCTTCGGGGCGTCCAGACTTATTCAGAAACTCACTAGGGTGAGCGCCGTACCGTCACAACCGCCGGGCAAGTCCCGACGCGAACTGGTTTTCCACGACATTTTCCTGATCACCGCCATGGCGGCCCTCGCCGGCTGTGGCCTGATTTACGAATATTTAATGGCCCACTACGCCGGCCGTGTACTCGGTGCCCTCGAGTCCACGCTCTATGCCATGATCGGCCTGATGATTGTCGCCATGGGCCTTGGCGCCCTACTCGCCAAATGGTTGCACTGCCCCTTCAAGAGTTTTGCCTGGCTGGAGTGGGGCATCGCCAGCCTCGGCGCCACGGCATTGATTATTATCTCCCTGAGTATCTCCCTGGCCTTTAGTTTCCCCGCCTACCTGCAGGACATCTACGGCCTGCACCCCAGCATCACCACCGATGGCCAGGTGGTGCAGGGCCTGGCCAAAATAGCCAAGGCCACCCCCTTCGTGGTCGGGGCGCTGCTGGGCCTGATGATCGGTATGGAGATACCCCTTATCGCCCGCATTCGCGAGCAGCTGCACGGCCAGCACCTCGAGCACAACCTGGGCACCATTTACGGTGCCGATTATATTGGCGCCGGAATTGGCGCGGCGATCTGGGTGCTGTTCTGCCTGCAACTACCAGTGCTCGTTGCAGCATTGAGTACGGCCCTGGTCAACGCACTTATCGGCATCGCCTTTCTTATCAAATACCGCGCCCACCTACCCCAGCGCAAGGCGCTGTGGCTGGCACATCTCAGTCTATTGGCACTACTGGCCGTACTCGCTGGGGGCGGAGCGACGTGGATGGACAATATGCACCGCGCCCTGTTTAAAGACCGGGTGCTGTACACCAAGATCACCCCCTATCAGCACCTCACTCTTACCGAGCGCATCATCGGTGCCGGCCTGCCCAAAATCACCAGTCTCTACATCAATGGACGCCTGCAGTTTTCCAGTAACGACGAGTTAATTTACCACAGCTACTTAACCGCCCCCCCCCTCCTCGCCTCGGCGCGGCGGGAGAAAATTCTGGTGATTGGCGGTGGCGACGGCCTGGCGCTGCGCGACATCCTCCGTTGGCAACCCAAGGCGGTGACACTGATCGACCTCGATGGCGAGATGATTTCCCTGTTTAGTGGCGACGACCCCGAGGCACCCGCAGCCATCTCTACGCGCTTGCTACAGCTCAACGATTCCGCCTTTCGGGATAAGAGGGTCGAGGTCATTGTCGGCGACGCCTTTGTCGAAGTCGAGGCCCTGCTCAGTGCCGGACGCCATTTCGATACCATCATCGTCGACCTGCCCGACCCTAGCCACCCCGATATCAACAAGGTCTATTCGACCTTCTTCTATCTACGCTTAAAACAATTACTCAGCGCCGACGGCGCCATTGGCATCCAGTCGACCTCTCCCTTTCACACCCAGCAGGCCTTTATCTCCATTGGTAAGACCCTCCAGGCGGCGGGCTTTACCAGCGAGCAATACCACGCCAATGTACCCACTTTCGGGGAGTGGGGCTGGACCATCGGCACGCTGCGCGGGGGCAGCGCCTCACAGCGTATTGCCGCCGGCGCGGCACTGAGCGACGAAACGTTCGAGCCACTATCCGACTGGTTATCAAAACCACAAATTCTCGCCGCCTTTGTGTTCTCACCGCGCTATTTTGCCGACGCAAAGCACATTAAGATCAACACCCTCGGCTCGCACCAACTCTACCAATACCACCAGCGCGCCTGGAAACAACACGACGGGGCCTTTTTTCCCGGTCAAAACCCCTTTGACTAACGCCATAATATGGCATACAGTGCGCCTATGCCATATTATGGCCTGGCGCAAATATTACCAAGGAGCCTTGCATGTCGCTGAATGAACTCGCCTTTAAACTCAACGCCCACCTAACCGCTGAAGATACGCGCTTCGATGCCGTGCTGGCAGAGAGCGGCGTATTGGAAGTCATTTGTTCCAACAACGAAGAATTCCCCATCAACATCGTCAAAACCGACACGCAGCTGCTGGCCATTACCCCCCTGTTCAATGTCAACGAGGTAAAGCCCGACAAGGTCAACGAACTCAACGAGGAACTCTTGTTAATCAGCCCCGCCATCCCCCTCAGCTCCATTGGGCGCCAGGGTGATAGTTATATTTTATTTGGCGCCATGGCCCTGGACACCTTGTTCGAAAACATTGTTCACGAACTCGAAGTGCAAGCCGAGAACACCGTCGATGTCCTGCAAGTCATAGAGCCGCTACTACTTTAATTGACAGATCAACAAGGTCTGCCGGCAAGCTCGTCATACAACTGTTTATAACGGAGATACACCATGGGTATTTTAAAAAACATACTAACCGCAGTGCGCGGTGGTGCCAGTGAAGTTGGCGAATCCATTGTCGATGCCAATGCCGTGCGCATTCTCGGCCAGGAAATTCGCGATGCCGAAGACGCCATTGGCAAGGCCAAGCAATCCCTGACCGGGCTCAAGGCCAGTGAAATTAAACTGAAACGTGAAATCAACAGCCTTGAAAGTGATATCGGCAGCTACGAAAGCAAGGCCGTGCAAGCTCTCGAAGCCGGCAATGAAGCCCTGGCCGTCGAAGTCGCGGAGCGCATTGCCGAAATAGAAAGTGAAGCCGCCGAAAAGGGCGCCGAGCACAGCGCCCTAAGCGCTCAGGTTAATAAGATTAACAGCATGATTCGCCAGCGCGAGAAGACCATCCAGAAAAATGGCCGGGAACTCGAGAAAATCAAAACCGTTGAGCAATTACAAAAGGCGACCTCCAGTATGTCGACCAATTTTGCCGCCACCAATGCCAGTGAACACCGCGTATCCAAGGCTCTCGAGCGCGTCAAAAAGAAGCAGGCCAATTGGGAAGACCGTATGGAAGCTGGCGAGTGGATGGAAGGGGAGGCCAGTGGTGATGACCTCGAGCGCAAATTAAAGGATGCCGGCATCGGCGCCAATACCAGCAGCGGCGCGAGTAGTGTCCTCGAGCGGCTGAAAAAGAAGTCTGGTCAATAAGCCCCATTTACCGCCAAAGTAGTAAAGACGGCCCCCACTGGGGCTGTCTTTACACTGGAAACACCCATGCTTAAAAAACTCTTTTCCCGCAAAAAGCCCACAAGTGAGCGCCAGCTCCACTGCCCCAGCCAACTGCTGGTCGGCGATATGATCTCGCTGAAATACCGTGACTCACTGCCCCAGGAGCTGCGCGAGCAATCCCTGGAGGTCATTAAAGTCGGCACCTATGAGTTTGCCTCGGGCACTAGTAAAGAGGTGGTGCTAAAAGATGCCCACAACCAGCTCTATTTTATGGGCATCGATAATGAAGACGGCAAAATATCGCTGTGCTTTGCCCGAAAAATCCCCCGCCAACAGCTCTTCACCTTTATTGAGGAGGACAGCTTTGCGCTCTTGTGGTCTCAGGACTGGCCCGAACTCATCGTTGCAAACCCACCCAAGGAGTTGACCGACTGGCTCAGCCCGCGCTACCAGCAAAGCATTAAAGAGCAGGAAGCGTACTACTATGATCGCGACTGCCAGGGGGAGGACCTTAGCGCAGCCGAAGACGGCGAAGAATTGCGCATCCACGAATGCGAGGGCAGTGACGACCACTACGGCATCGGCGTTGAAATCAGCGGAGATGGCTCCACGGAAATTTTTCTGCAGGTTTATTGTGTCGTCGATGTGATTGAGCAAATGTGGCCCCGCAACACGGCAGGCAGCCATGGCGATTAAACACAATCCAAAATGGGCCAGTGAAAAACGCGCCCTGAAAAAAGTACAAATGCACTTCGTCTTTAAAGAACAGCTCAATAAGCGCATTCGCCACGACGCCGCCGATGAAAACCTCAACCCCAGCGACATTATTCGCAAGATCGTCGGCCTGCCCTACCAACGCATTCAGCGACCTCGCATCGGTCTGTCCTTTAACCCCGATGATTTACACTATCTCTCAGAGCGTTATCAAGTCCCCGTCGACGACGAAAAAACCATCAAACAACGGGTGCGCGAAGAGGTCACCGATTGCTATCAAGATGGGGAGCAGTCCGCTGCTCAAGAAGACAGCGTGACGACCAATCGTCACGAGAGCCACTAGGTCGCCATGCTGCTCCAATTCATCAGCCTGCGCCACTGGCGCCGCCGCCACCCGAAGTACTCCGCCAATCTTGAGCAGGGGACCATCTACAAGCTGGCCCGGCTATTTTCTTTACTCCTCGCCCTCATTTTCATTCACTCGGTGGCGATGGTCTATTTTGAAAGCCTCAACTGGCCCGACGCCCTGTGGCTCTCGGTCACCACCGTCACCACGGTTGGCTACGGCGATATTTCCGCCTCCAGCTGGCAGGGGCGCTTATTCACCACTGTCTGCTTATATTTATTGGCGATCTCACTACTGGCACAACTGGCGGCGGAATTTTTTGAATACCGCCTAAAAAAACGCGAGGATAAACTCCGGGGCAACTGGATTTGGAATGACATGAATAAACACCTGCTCATCATTAACACCCCAGCGACAAATAGCGACGCCTACCTGGAGCGTTTAATCGGCCAGATTCGCGCCACCCCCAAGTTTGCGCAATTGCCCCTGCAAATATTGACCCGTAACTACCCCGACGGCCTACCCCGGGAGCTCGGCGCCCACGACGTCGCGCACTACAACGGCGGCGCCGAAAACACCAAAAGCCTGAGCGCCGTCAACGCCAGTAATGCGGCATACATCGTCATTTTAGCGCGCGATGGCAGCGACCCCCTCTCAGACAGTCTGTCCTTTGACATCCTCAGTCGCATCCAGGAAACAGGCAGTTCTGCCACGATCCTGGTCGAATGCATCGTCGATGAAAATCGCCAGCGCTTGCAAAGAGCCGGCGCAGCGGTGGTGATACGACCCATTCGCGCCTACCCCGAACTACTAGTGCGCGCCCTTGCCACACCCGGTACAGAGGTGGTACTGGAAAATTTATTTACCCACGACGAAAGCAACCTGCAGCGCATCGACCTCAGCTTTAGCAACATAACGTGGAAGGACATTGTCACGGTTTTTATGAATAATGATTTTGGCATCCCCCTCGCCTACATCGACGCCGGCGGCGTACACAGTAATCCGCCAGCCCTGCAGGGCTGCTCTGGTAGCAGTATTATTTCCATGACCAGCGCCGGGTGCACGATACCCACCGACACAATCCGCGCCGATTTTGCTCGTCTGCACTCAGCGGCCAACACCGCCTCATGAATATTTTTTCAAGCCCGCTAAAAGCTCCCGCCGTTATTTATGTACTGGCCGCACTGTGGGCCGTGCACGGACTGCAGTGGCTTATACCCGGCGACCTCCACCACTACGGCATCATGCCGCGCAGCGTCGTGGAGATATGGCATATCGCCCTGGCACCCTTGATACACGCCAACCTGTGGCACTTAATGGGCAATAGCGTGGCCCTGCTCGGCCTAGGTCTCTTAATACAAACAAAAAAGGACGCCGAGTTTTGGGAATTATGGGCAATTTTGACGCTGCTAGCGGGGCTCGGCACCTGGCTATTCGGTAGCAGGGCCTACCATATCGGCGCCAGTGGCGTAATTCTCGGCCTCTGGGCCTTCATCATCGCCGATGCCTATTTTCGGCGCTCCACGCGGGCCATTGTCATCGCCCTGGCCGCCCTGATTTTATATCCGAGTTTCCTGTTCGCCGTCTTCGACTTTCGGCCCCACATCTCCTGGGCCGGGCACATGTCCGGACTAGTCACAGGGGCACTTATTGCCCTGTTGAATGCCAGGGGTCAGGCGCTTAGCGATGGCAAAAGTGAGGACGGAGATAGGCCTTAAGTGACTTGTATTAAGGCCCTCGCCATTTTTATCTGCCGCCCAACTCAGCGGCTTTGCAGTAAATTTTCAAGCTCGTTGACTGCCAGCGGGGCCGCAAATAAATAACCCTGTAGTAAATCACAACCTTCACGCACCAGGGTCTCGCGCTGTAGTTCAGTTTCAACCCGCTTTGCCAGCACCGGTAGGCCCAGATTCGAGGCCATCGCAATAATTACTTTTAGCAGCCGTAGATCGGCCCCTTCCTCCGCCAAACAATCGACAAACTCCCGGTCCATCTTTAACAGGTCAATTGGTAAATGCCCGAGTCGGGCAAGAGACACGCCCCCGGTACCGAAGTGATCGAGGGCCACGGCAACGCCACTTTTTCTGAGTTGCATCAGCTCAGCACAAAGTTCATTGGACTGACCCGCCAGTAAGCTTTCAGCAATATCGAGCTCCAGACAGCGAGAGGGAAGCCCCGTGTCCTTGAGCACCCGAACCACCATGCCATAAAAATCTTGCTGCTCGGTAAACAAGGAAAAGTTAATCGCCACTTTCTCAAACGATAAACCCCTATCCAGCCAGGCCTTAGCCTGGAAACAGGCCTCGAGTAAGACCCACTCGCTGAGCTCATCCACCAGGCCCTCCTCCTCCACCATCGGCAAGAAGTCCGCAGAGCTCAATAAGCCTCGCGAGGGGTGATTCCAGCGTACCAGTGCCTCCAGCGAGCCCGACATGGAGCCATCGGCATGGAACATAGGCTGGTAGTACAGGCTAAATTCATTATTTTCCAAGGCATTGCGCAACTCCATACCGAGTCTCTTCTTTGCCTCGACAACCCGCGTCAAACCCTCTTCGTAAAAATAAAAGCCATTGCGACCCTTGGATTTCGCCTTGTACATTGCCCTGTCGGCAAAGCTCAATAATTCCCTCACTTCTAGCGAGTCGTTGGGGAAAAGACTAATACCAACGCTCGCCGATAGGCCCGCACTGTAACCACCGGTAAGGACTGGAGTGGCGCATTCATCAATAATCCGTTGTGCCACCTGAGTCACGCTGTGGAGATCATCAATGTTTTCCAGCAACAGGATAAATTCATCACCACCATAGCGAGCCAGGGTGTCGCCGCTGCGCTGGCAACGCTTAAGCCGCTCAGCGATCTCCCGCAATACATCATCACCGGCTTTGTGGCCATAGGTGTCGTTGATAATCTTGAAGTTATCAAGATCGACAAACAGTACCGCAAGCTGAGCCTGATGGCGCCGGGCGCTGGCCACGGCATGCTTCATGGTCATATCAAACATCGGGCGATTGCAGAGGCCGGTTAACTTATCCTGGTGGGCCTTATCCCACAGATTTTTCTCCCTCTCGCGGCGCTCGAGAATAATACCGGCAATATTTGCCGACTCGGTAATCAATTGTTGTTGGAAATAACTAGGCTCCCTCTGCTCGAAGCTCGATATGGCAAAGGAGCCAATCATTTCACCGTCAACATTTTTGACCGGGTGGGACCAACAGGCCTTGATGCCAAAATCGAGGGCAAGCTGGCGCACGTCCGCCCAGCGTCTATCACTCAGGGTGTCACTGACATAGACAGGAGCATTTTGAAAAACGGCCACCGCGCAGGAGCCCGCAGTATCACCCGGCACAGTGCCGTTCAAGCGCTCAACAACCTCAGCCGGAACATTGGGTGCAGCAACCACATTGAGGTGCTGCCTCGAATCATCAAAAACCATGATGGAGCAGAGCGAGTTAGGCACCAGGTGCTCGGAGGCAATACACAACTGATCGAGGGTTTCCTGAAAACCGGCCCCTAAGGCAACACTTTCGAGGATTTTTTTCTGTGAGAGGAGGAGCTGGTCTTCCCTGTTATCCATTCTTCAATTCCATTCACTGCAATGCCTCCCCATAACAAGGGGCATATGTCAAATCAGTGAATCATACGCTACACGGGACAAAAATAAATCATGCGACGGCCGCTGGTCGCCAAAGGTTTGAAATTACTGACAACCAAGATTACCCCAAGAAGGGAAAGCGGGCGCTATCCCCTCCCCTAATCCATGCCTTATTCAAACATCTGCTGAATACTGGAAAAATCGAGATCCGCCTGCTGCTCGTCACCGGCATTCTCATGCAGGCCATAAAGGCTGTTCGCCAGCGCTCCCATTGGTGTGCTCGACTTGCTCGCCAGCGCGGCCTCCATCGCCAGGCCGAGATCTTTTTGCATCAGCTTGACCATGAAGCCACCCTCGTAACCTCGGCTGGCGGGTACGCCCTCCATGACGCCGGGGTAGGGATTGTATTTTTCCAGCGACCAATTACAGCCCGAGCTCTTGAGCATAATTTCCGACAGCACGGCAGGGTCGAGGCCATTGTCGACACCCAACTGCAAGGACTCCGCCGTGCCGATCATATGCACCGCGAGCAGCATGTTGTTGCAAATTTTGGCAATTTGCCCGGCACCGCTGACACCGGCGTGAAAAATATTGGCGCCGATATGCACCAGCACCTCGCGCGCCGCTTCAACATCGGCACCTTCACCACCACACATAAAGGCCAGGGTGCCCGCTTGCGCACCGCCAACACCACCGGAGACCGGCGCATCAATGGCGCGGATATTGCGTTTTTTCGCCTCTTCACCAATCCGTCGCGAACTCGAAGCCGCAATGGTAGAGCAGTCAATAATCAATGCGGAGGGGTCTACCAGGTCGAGCAGGCCCGCACCATCGATATACAGACTCTCGGCAATGGCGCCATTGGGCAGCATGGAAATCACAAAATCGGCACCGGCAAGCGCTTCTTTTTCAGAACCGGCCGCACTACAACCGTTTTCTACCGCTTTTTGCACGGACGCCGGCAACAGATCAAAGGCGCAAACTTCAAACCCGGCCTTCACCAGGTTGGCCGCCATTGGTATGCCCATATTTCCCAAACCAAAAAATGCGATTCTCTTTGCCATGATTCTTTCCTTAATTATTTAAGATTTATTGGTCAGCCCGCTCTACAAATCGGCCAGGGGGCTTGGCTTATCGGCCCAGGGCCAGGTGAGGTATTGCTCGCGCATCTCGCTGGTCAGCTCAGCCAAAGTCGCGGGCTGGAAATTGGGCTTATTGTCTTTTTCGATAATTTGCGCGCGGATGCCTTCACGAAAAACACCGTATTTTGCGCAATTAACGGTGCCAATCAATTCCAGCTTAAGGCATTCATTTAAGGGTAAATCACGACCCCGCTGATTGAGTTCATAAGCGAGAAATATCGATGCCGGGCAGCCTTTCTTCAAGGTAGCCACCGCTCGGCTCAACCATTTATTATCACCCTCATAAGCAGAGATGGCGGCAACCACCTCTTCTAAATTCACACCCGAGGTCGCCTCGCCTATCCAGCTCATATGCGGTTCGAGTTGGGCGGCGGGCAGCAGTGCCTGATGCTGGCTTTGCAAAGCCTCGAGCGCGACCGTCATCTGCTGGCGATTTTCATCGGCATTGGTTGTCCAGCTCAGTTCCGCCAGCACATCTAACATTGCCGCCTTTTCAGCATGGGGAATAAAGACATCCGCAAGGCCGGTGTACATGGCATCGGTGGCATTAATCTGGGCACCGGTCAGTGCCAGAAACAAACCGCTGTTGCCACGGGTTTGATTGAGAAACCAGGTGCCACCCACATCGGGCAATAAACCAATCGTGACTTCCGGCATGGCGATACGCGTGCTTTCGGTGACGACGCGAAAATCCGCGCCCTCAAACAGGCCCATACCACCGCCCATCACAAAGCCATTGCCCCAGGCAATGATCGGCTTGGGGAAGTTATGCAGTCGGTGGTTGAGCCGGTATTCCCGCGAGAAAAAATCCGTGGCATAGGCATTGTAATTTTCACCGTGCTCGACGGTTGATTCGTAGAGCATACGAATGTCGCCGCCGGCGGCAAAGGCCCGGTCGCCTGCGCTGTCGAGTAAAATGCAGACGATGCTGTCGTCGCTTTCCCACTGCTGCGTCTGGGCGCTGATCATATCGACCATTTCCAGGCTGAGTGAATTCAGCGCCTTTTCGGCATTCAGAGTGGCGATGGCAATTTTCTTGCCGTTGCTACAGATTTTTTCACTAAATAATACGGGCTGTTCGGACACGCTTTTCTCCTGCGACAGCTAGCCGGCTATTGAAATACGATGGCGCTTTTCAATAGCTGGCTCATCAATACCTGCTAATTAATATCGACTAATTAATACCTGCTGATTAAAAATCGCGGCTTTAGCCGTTCTTCCACTCAGGGCTACGCTTTTCAACAAAGGCGGCAACACCCTCTTTTTGATCTTTGCTGCCCCACAAATCCATAA
>MAAC01015397.1_pt1 | contig 32231 bp, 27 predicted proteins | sample 1115981 | NCBI WGS metagenome assembly MAAC01 (sample SAMN04961126, study PRJNA320927) | seawater metagenome | isolation source: sample BD02T64 sea water enriched with oil for 64 days | place: USA:Gulf of Mexico | collected 2013-07-27 | reverse complement strand
TCAGGCAACGGACGAAGTGACTTGGTCAATAACTCGTATTTGTCCATATTAACGTACAAGTCGCCTTTGCCTGACATATGCATGGTGCCAGTAACACCGATAATGTCACCAATATCTAAAGTGCCCCAGCGAGCTTTAATATCTTTTTGTACAGTTTTATGGGCATAAGCCTGAATACGGCCAGTCATATCTTGTAATACCAAGAAAGGACCACGTTTCGCCATAACACGACCAGCAATGCTGTACTCTGCAGTTTCAGCTTCAAGCGTTTCTTTATCTTTTTCACCGTGTGCAGCTTGTAAATCAGCTGCATAGTGTTTTCGGTCAAACTTATTTGGGTGGCCATTGGCCGGACAGTTTTCTCGAATTTGCGCTAATTTGCCACGACGTTCGGCAATCAATTTGTTTTCGTCTTGGTTTGCTTGGTCAGTCATTATGTTTTCTCGTTAACGTGCTTAATTTTTGATTGTCGAGCCATGTTGTGCGCGGGTCGACCTACATTTCATCTACGGTTAGTTGTCTTAACAGACCGTTTATAAACCAGATTTAAGGCTGGCTTCTAAAAATTTATTTAAATCGCCGTCTAATACCGCTTGGGTATTACGGTTTTCAACGCCAGTACGTAAATCTTTAATACGGCTATCGTCTAATACATAAGAACGTATTTGACTGCCCCAACCGATATCAGATTTACCATCTTCTAGTGCTTGTTTACCTTCGTTCTGTTTTTGCATTTCCATTTCATAAAGCTTGGCTTTTAATAGCTTCATCGCAGTAGCACGGTTTTTATGCTGCGAACGATCTGCCTGACAAGCAACAACCGCACCTGTTGGCTCATGTGTTATGCGAATAGCTGAGTCAGTTTTATTGACATGCTGACCACCCGCGCCCGAAGCACGGAATGTATCAATCCTTAAGTCAGCTGGATTGATATCAATTTCAATATTGTCGTCAATTTCAGGGTAAATAAACGCTGAAGCAAAAGACGTATGACGGCGACCACTGGAATCAAAGGGTGATTTACGTACTAAACGATGCACACCGGTTTCAGTTCTTAACCAACCAAACGCATATTCACCGGTATATTTGATGGTACAGCCTTTGATCCCAGCAACATCACCATCGGTGACTTCTATCGCTTCAGTTTTATAGCCATTCGCTTCGCCCCAACGAAGATACATCCGCATCAACATTTCGGCCCAATCTTGTGCTTCAGTGCCGCCAGATCCTGATTGAATATCAAGATAGCAATTATTGGCGTCTTGCTCACCGGAGAACATCCGACGAAACTCTAATTTTTCAAGGCTTTTTTCTAGATCTGCAACTTCAGTTTCAGCATCCAAAAAAGTATCTTCATCATCTTCTTCAACAGCTAACTCAACTAAACCTTCGATATCTTCACAACCTGAGTCCATTGCATCAATGGTTTCAACCACCGCTTCCAATGCTGACCTTTCACGACCTAATGCTTGTGCACGCTCTGGTTCGTTCCATACTTCAGGCGCTTCTAATTCACGAGAAACTTCAACTAAACGTTCAGATTTTTGGTCGTAGTCAAAGGTACCCCCGAAGCATGTCTGTACGCTGTCGGATGTCTTTAATTTTATTTAATACCGGGTTTACTTCAAGCATTCTTATAGGGTCTTTTTACAATGCCGAAATTATCGACGAAGATGAATAGTAAAATAGTCGCGCATTGTAGCGTAAATGCACAGGCAAATAAATAATTGAATAGGCAATTTAACCGGAAAAATTGCCGTTCAAGGGATAGTGCTAGGGGTATAGTTTATAAAATAAAGTTTATCGGGTACAAAGTGCTAAGTTTTCTACCATCAATTGCACCGACTGTTTACCGCGAAATTCATTAATATCAAGCCGATAAGCAAGTTGTACTTTTTTGGCTTGATGATTAGGCCACTGTTTAACATCAATATTAAAGGCTATTGCATCAAAGACTTGCCCTTGTTTTTCAACTACCAATTTAAGATGTTTCTCACCAACAATACGCTGCTGAACTAAACTAAATTCGTCATCAAAAACAGGCTCGATAAAATTTTGTCCCCAAGGACCACTCGCGCGTAAAAGTTCAGCAAAATTTAAGGTCATTTCATTCAGCGGTAATTCACCATCAGAAAAAAGTTTTCCTTCCAGTGAATCAGCATCCAGCCAGTCTTTGGCATGTTGTTGAAATAGTTGCTGAAAGATATCAAAATCACCAGGAGAAATAGTTAATCCCGCCGCCATGGCATGACCACCAAACTTTTTGACTAAATCTGGAGATTGGCCAGCAATATGTTCTAATAAATCTCGGATATGCAATCCGGGAATAGAACGAGCAGAGCCTTTTAACTCTAGACCGTCTTCACTGAGTGCAAAAACAATACTCGGTCGATGGAACTTCTCTTTTAAGCGCCCGGCCACTATACCAATCACCCCTTGATGCCAATCAGGGTGATGCAAGGCAATGGCAAACGGTAAGTTGTCTTCAGTGAAATTTAGCTGCTTCATGATTTTTTCAGCTTCATGTTGCATGCCTTGCTCTATTTCGCGGCGAGCTTTATTTAAGTCATCAAGCTCTGCCGCCATACCACGTGCGGTCATTAAATCAGTGGCTAATAAACAATTAATACCAAACGACATATCATCTAATCGTCCTGCAGCATTAATTCGCGGCCCTAAGGCGAAGCCAAAATCACTCGCTATTAAGCGTTGTTGGTTTTTGCCAGCAACTTCAATTAATGCTTGAATACCGGGTCGAGTATGTCCTGCTCTGATCCGTTTTAAACCTTGTTCAACTAAGATGCGATTATTAGCATCAAGCGAAACCACATCGGCGACGGTACCAAGGGCAACTAAATCTAATAACTGTGCGATGTTTGGTTCGCTAATATTTTGCTCTGAGAACCATTGCTGTTCACGTAAATATTTACGCATCGCCAACATAAAGTAGAAAGCAACCCCAACCCCTGCTAAGGCTTTACTAGGAAAAGAACAACCATGTTGATTAGGATTGATGATAGCATCCGCAGGTGGTGTTTCTTTACCTGGTAAATGATGATCGGTAACAATCACAGTTAAACCTAATGCTTTGGCTCTTTTTACCCCGGCAATACAGCTGATGCCATTGTCTACAGTGATTAATAATTGTGCGCCTTGTTCGGCGGCAATATCAACAATTTCAGGCGTCAGGCCATAACCATATTCAAAACGGTTAGGTACTAAAAATTGATGGTTACTGCTGCCTAACATGGTTAAAGCTTGCATCATTAACGCGGTGCTTGTTGCGCCATCAGCATCAAAGTCACCAATAATAAAGATACGTTGTTGCTTTTGTAGCGCTTGGTAAAGCAATTCACATCCTTGCTTTAAACCAAGTAAACTTTCAACCGAAGATAATTGCGCGACATTAAGCAATAACTGTTGCTCAGATTTAACGCCACGCGCGGCATAAATTTGTTTAACAATAGGATGAAGTGCATCCGGTAAATGGCTGTCGTCAACACGATCACGACGAATAATGATTTTTTTCACACTAATTTACCGAATAAATAACGGGAGGATATATGCCTACTCCCGTAAAGAGGAATAGGCGTATCTATAAACGGCTGATTAACTCTCAGCAGCCATACTGTCTAATATTTTTAATAAATCTGCAGGCTTACGATATCCTGGAGCCAAAGTGCCATCAGAAAAAATAATGGCAGGTGTTGAATTAACGCCGATTTGACGACCAAAATTAAACTCTGCCTCTACAGGGCTTTCACAAATACGCTCTGCTACTGATGAGCCTAATTTAGCTTTTGTCATCGCTACACTGGGATCTTCATGACACCAAATTGAGCGTAGGTCTTTAAAGCCATCAGAAAGATTGCCAGCACGATCAAATATTCCACTACGTGGATAAGCTAAATAACGTACGGTAATGCCGATATCGTTATACTCATCCATTTGTTTATGCATTTTGCGACAATAACCACAGGTGATATCAGTAAAAACAGTAATAACATGTTTTTCGTTTTTAGCTGGATACACAATCATGCCATCTTTAAATTGTTTTATGCCTTCAATACGCATAAATGCCATGCTGTCTTCAGTATGATTAACAACTTCTTTGCCACCTATACCATAAATACTGCCCTGCATAAGATAATTGCCATCGACACTTGCGTAAAACAAACCTTGTGCTGTATACAACTCAACAAATGAAGGGATTGGCGACGCTTTTATGGTCTCTACGTTAAGGCCTATTTTTGCTGCAATTTTCTTTGTTAATTGTGCTTTAATTGCCGGTGTTAACGCACCTTTTTCTGCCGGAACGTCTTGTGCAATAGCGTTAACCGCAAAAAACTGGCTTAACAAAATAACGATGAGAGTAAAATTTTTAAACATAAATGTTCCTAAATACGACTGGAATGTTGCTAACAGGTATAGCAACGAATTCTCATTTTCGAAAAATTAAAGTGAATATTGACTAGAATATATAGACCGCTTGAATGAAGTAAAATTACAGGTAAATGTAGTAAAAATCAACCGCTCCCCCCTAGCCTGTTCATATCGCTATCTGATAAACTTGCCCTTCAATAAGATTTACCTAGAATAATATCAGGAACAAAGATGAAAATTGGCCTTTTTTACGGCTCCACGACTTGTTATACCGAAATTGCCGCTGAAAAAATTCAAGCTCAATTTGATAATGATATTGTTGAACTTTTTAACCTTAAAGACACTCCGCTTGCCCATAGTCATGACTTCGATATTCTTATTTACGGTATTTCAACTTGGGATTATGGCGAATTACAAGAAGATTGGGAAAGTCACTGGCAAGAGATTAGTGAATTAAATCTCGAAGGAAAAATCATTGCCCTTTATGGTATGGGAGATCAAATAGGTTATACCGAATGGTTCCAAGATGCGCTAGGCATGTTACATCAACAAGTTGTTGCTCAAGGTGGTTACTTGATAGGTTATTGGCCAAATCAAGGATATGATTTTGCCGCATCCAAGGCATTAACTGAAGATAACAGTCAATTTGTTGGGCTATCGATTGATGAAGATAATCAATATAACTTAACGGATGAACGTATAGAAAGTTGGGTTAAGCAACTTAAAACAGAAATAAACGACGTACTGAACAGTTAAATCGTCAAAAAAGACAATATTTTAGACGGAACTATAGGTAATCCTCACCTTTACCACTATAATCCACACATCTTAATTTCGAGTTTAAATCCCATGTTTGAGCAGTTTGACCTAGATTCAGCACTACTAGGTGGCATTAAAGATGCCGGTTTCACTAAACCAACGTCAATTCAGTCGCTTGTTTTGCCTGCAGCAATGGCTGGCAAAGATGTTTTAGCATCCGCACCTACCGGAACCGGTAAAACAGCTGCTTTTTTATTACCCATTGCTCAGCATTTATTGGATTATCCACGAACAAAACCGGGCTTTCCTCGGGTATTAATATTATCGCCAACCCGTGAATTAGCCATACAAACTCATGAACAGAGTGAAAAGTTAACGGCATTAACTAACATCAAAACAGGTGTTATTACTGGCGGTGTTAACTATGGTAGTCATAAAGAAATACTGACCTCAACGACAGATATCTTAATCGCTACTCCTGGACGTTTACTTGAATATATAGAAAACGAACAATTTGATGCTCGCGAAATTGAAATATTAGTGCTTGATGAAGCCGACGTCATGCTTGATATGGGCTTTGCAGAAACCATTAATCGTATTATTGGTGAAGCTAGATGGCGTAAACAAACTATGCTATTTTCAGCGACTCTAGAAGGCTCAAATGTTCTTAAATTTTCTAAAGAAATTTTAAATGAACCGGTATTTCTAGAATCAAATCCTTCAAGAAAAGAAAAAGCAAAAATTCATCAATGGTTGCATATCGCCGATGACAAAGATCATAAATATGCTTTACTCGCGAACCTATTAAAACAAGAAGAAGTTAAACGTGCGGTGGTTTTTGCCAACAAACGTGAAACTGTTCAATATCTTTCAGGTAAGTTATACGCAGATGAGATCCCTTGTGCTTGGTTAGAAGGAAAAATGCCACAGGACAAACGGAATAAAGCTGTTGAACGTTTAAAAGACGCCAAAGTCAATGTCATGGTTGCAACAGATGTTGCGGCACGTGGTTTAGATATCGACGATATTAGCCATGTGATTAATTTTGATATGCCAAGAAAAGCAGATATTTACTTGCATCGCATTGGTCGAACAGGGCGAGCAGGTAACAAAGGTACGGCTATTTCACTTGTTGAAGCGCATGATATGGGCGTGATCAGTAAAATTGAGCGTTACATGGGTGATAGGCTTCCTCGTCGGGTAATAGAAGAGTTAAGACCAAAATTCAAAGAAGCTAAAGTTGCACTGAAAAAACCTAAAGTAAAGAGAACAACAGCTCAGAAAAAAGCGAAAGCGAAAAAACAAGCCAAACGAAAAAAATAATACCAGTTCTATTAAGTTTGTGATCTTGTTGTGCGCAGGAAAAATAATTCAGGGCAAGGCGCTCGATTGACTAATAGCTGGCTATTGGGATTGAGAGCAACGTAGCCTTGGATTATTTTAACCAACACAAGTGGGCAATAATTTAATGGAATTGGTATAAGCTTAACCGCGATTAAGCTTACACAGTTACATCTTCTTCGAAAAGAAGCCTATTCGGCTTCTTTTCGCGTAAATACCCAATCATTACCTTTAGATAAATCCGCTGAATATTCATAACCTGCTGCCGAAAACTGTTTCAACTCATCTACACTATTAATTTTATTTTCAATAATATAACGCGCCATTAATCCTCGCGCTTTTTTTGCAAAAAAACTGATCATTTTATATTGACCATTTTTCCAATCTTTAAAGGCTGGTGTAATAATAGTGGCATTCAATGATTTTTTCTTTACTGATTTAAAATACTCATTCGACGCCAAGTTAATCAACAAATCGTCGCCTTGAGCAGCAAGAGATTCATTTAAATTATCAGTGATCACTTCTCCCCAAAATTGATATAAATTACTGCCTTTTTCATTGGCTAATTTAGACCCCATTTCTAAACGATAGGCTTGCATTAAATCAAGTGGTTTTAACAAACCATATAAACCTGACAAAATTCGCATATGTTGCTGGGCATAATCAAAATCATCATCAGATAAACTTTTCGCATCTAAGCCGGTATAAACATCACCATTAAAAGCTAATACCGCGGGGCGTGCATTATCTTGCGTGAAAGGTTGTGACCACTCGCCAAATCTTGCGGCATTTAATCCGGCTAATTTATCACTAATGCCCATTAAAGAAGATATATCGGCGGGTGATAATTTAATACATTCACCAATTAATTTTTCACTGTAGGCAAGCAACTCAGGATGTGAAAATTTGTTGGTGACTAAAGGTGATTCATAATCTAAATTTTTTGCAGGAGAGACAACAAATAACATAGCGATTCCGCGCTGATTAAAATTGCCGATACTATATCATAGCGAATTAAGATTAGGGGCTATTGATCTTTCAAGGTTAACTTTTACGACAAAAACAATATTGAAAGCTCCACAAAACCTCATATCACTCCCACTTATATCTAAAGCAGAAAAAAATATAACAAATAATGGAAAAATACAGCAAAGCCCCTTGCTAATTTAGCAGAATTTGGTACAAATTAGAGTTCAAACTCAAATCAAACTTTTACACGTATTTGAATCTAAATAGAGTAACACCAGAAATAAGCATCTTGTCCTCTTTGTTCAACGCTTAATCGGTAAACTTTTCATTTTTAAACTTAAGGCAGATGTTATGGCGAATCAATTAGAACAACTCAAAAAAATGACCACAGTTGTGGCAGATACTGGCGATATTGAAGCTATTGCAAAATTTCAACCACAAGATGCGACAACTAATCCATCATTACTATTAAAAGCCGCTTCATTAAGCAACTATCAAAGCTTGCTTAGTGAATCAGTCAATTGGGCCAAGGAGCAGTCAAATGATGCAGTTCAACAAGTCATTGATGCTGCTGATAAATTATCAGTATTAATTGGTTTAGAAATACTAAACATCGTCCCTGGTCGTATTTCTACAGAAGTGGATGCTCGTTTATCATTTGATACTCAAGCGTCTATCGAAAAAGCCCATAAGCTTATGGCTATGTATAACGAAGCAGGCATTAGCAACGATCGTATTTTAATCAAATTAGCTTCAACATGGGAAGGCATCAAAGCCGCTGAACAATTAGAGCAGTCAGGCATTAATTGTAACCTTACTCTGCTATTTAGTTTTGCCCAAGCACAAGCGTGTGCGGAAGCAGGTGCTTATCTAATATCTCCTTTTGTCGGTCGTATCCTTGATTGGTATAAAAAATCGACCGGTAAAACTGAATATGCTGCAGACGAAGATCCAGGTGTAGTTTCAGTGACAAAAATCTATAACTATTACAAAGCTAAAGGTTTTAAAACAGTGGTTATGGGCGCAAGCTTTCGCAATAGCGGTGAAATCTTAGCGCTAGCAGGTTGTGATCGTTTAACCATAAGCCCGCAGTTATTGGATGAATTAGCGAATACAGAAGGCAATGTTGAGCAAAAGCTATCTGATGACCATCAGCCTCAGCCACAACAAGACTCATTAACTGAAGCACAATTCCGTTGGTTGATGAATGAAGATGCCATGGCTACTGAAAAGTTGTCCGAAGGTATTAGAAACTTTGCTATCGATCAAGTTAAATTAGAAAAGCAACTTGCCGATATGTTGTAAAAATAAAAAAGACCATTATTCAATTACTTGTAAAAAGTCGAAAAAAAAACGGTTCATTTATTCAACAGAGTATGATAAAAAAATCATGCAGTTGTAGAATAACAAGGAACATACCATGAATAAACTCGAAGCAGTATTGGGGTCACTTGGTAAACAACCAAAGGCCGCGACAAGTAATAACAAGAAAAGAAAATGGCGTGAAATAGAACAACTGAAAGAAAAGTTCCAACTTGAAAAAGACCTTAAGGAATATGAGGGTTCATTAGAGTACATGTTGGAAGAGTTTTAACTCTTTAAAACTATTAAACTAAAAACCCAGTTTATACTGGGTTTTTTTATGGCTAAATTTCAATAAAATATCATGTTATTGGACTATATCAACAATCCTACCTTCAACCTTTGGTCCGATAACTTTCTTTGCTTTGATATGCTCAATAACAACTTCATAAATGAATGTTTTCCTTTCTTCATGATACTGTATACGTTTACCAAGCCTCAACGCGTGGTAACCATCACCACCATTTGCGACATAATCTGAGGTCGCTAATTTATAAACTTTTGATGCTTCCACGACTTCATCATTGATATGTAAAGAAACTATTCTTTTGCCAGCAGGTGCTTGTGAATTATAAGTCACTTTAATTCCTGAAACTTGCGGGAAACGGCCTTTAGCTTTTTCAATTTGACTAAAGCCGTTTTCTAACGCACTAATCAGTTGGGTGCCTGTCACATTAAGTAATACCACGGACTCTCTAAATGGTAGTTCTTTGATAATGTCCCGTTGGATAAGTTTGCTGTTCATTGCATACATAGCTTCCCCTCGAATTATGCCACTATTCAACAGGGCAACATCTGCACCACTATATTTTTTCAACGCATCGGTAACCAAGTTACCAAACGCATTTTCTGAAGTTCTTAACGATATACGAGTAGTATCGAAGGGCGAAGAAGTTAAACCAACAATTTCATCTAACAGCGGGGTTAATTGATGAGTATAAGAATAAATTTGTTTGGCAATTTTAGGATGCGCTTCAAAGCTATTTAATTTTGGCTTTTGCAAACTGACTTTAAGGCTTTGTGACTTTTTATTCTGCCAAGATAATTCGACAATCGCTACTTGGTCGCCATCCGTAAGAAATACTTGCTGAGCATGTTCAGATATATTTTTATGTTTATTTATATCTAAATGAATATTCTTTCGTAATACTAAATCAACCGTACCATTTTCTATAAAGTCAACGGGATCAATATCATTGCCATGATAATGCATGATGATTAAATCTGCACCTTGTGCTCGCATTGCCTCAGCTTGTTTAACAATAACATGACGAGGGTCTCCGACACGGAGGTTTGTTAGGTTATATTCTTCAATGACCACTTTATCCATAAAAGATAAAAAGCCCAGTTTATAGCCCCCTTGTTCAAGTAATACTGACGCCAAAAGGCCGTCTAATGCTTTACCTGTATTGATGTTAATCATATTCGACTGTACCAAAGGAAATGTCGCCTCTTTAGCGCGCAATAAAAGCTCAGCTTCAGAATAGACAAAGTCACCTTTACTGGCAGCCATAACATCTGGTGCTATGCTATTGAGTAAATCAATAATATGAGCGCCTTGATCAAATGATGACAAAATACTTGGAGACAAACTAGCGCCGCCAAAGATAAAAAAAGTCGGCGTTTGGGTACTACGGTAAGTTGTTAATAACGAGGCTAATTCAGCGTAACCGCCTTTATTTTCGTCAACGATTTCGGTTAAGTTAGCATCGAATATTAAAAATGCTTTCTCATTTTTAGCAAAGACGCTTTCACTAAAAAGACACAAAAAAAGCAAAATTATAAGTGATTGTTTAATTGTAAAACCTACCTCAATAGAACAACAATATCCTTAACTATAGTCAGAAAACACCCGAAATACACTTTTACAGTTGAAAATTAGATAAATTGGAAAGCAAAAAACCACACACAAATAACTCATATAAAACAATAACTAAAGACAAGGCTAGCATAGAAGAAAAAACAAACTAATGTCCAATAAACCAGATGCGCTTATTTTTATCAATAAACGCACCGGATATTATTTGATTCATGATCCCAGCAGCTAAAACTACTCACTGGTTATCGACGGCTCATCTCCTTGAGATTCAACTTCATTAACTACAGGTGTGTCTATATCAACACGATCAACACGCTGTAAACCTCTTGGTAGTTTGTTACCACGACGTCCTCGTTCACCACGATAATGTTCTATATCACTGGCTTTCAAGGTTAATTTTCGTTTGCCGGCATGTAATGTTACCGCATCTTGTGCAGTGATCACTTCTAGCAAGGTTACATACTCTTCTCGTGCTTTTGAACGGGCAGATGAGATGTTAATAATTTTATTGCCTTTGCCTTTACTTAGAACAGGTAAATCTTTAACAGGGAAAACTAACATCCGACCTTCGGTGGTGATCGCTAATACCAATGCTTCCTCAATATTTGTAATCACTTGTGGCGAAATCACTTTGGCATTTGCTGGGACACTGAGTAACGCTTTACCATTTTTATTGCGGCTAACCATATCGGAAAATTTACCAACAAAGCCATAACCCGCATCACTACTAAGCAAATACGTTGTATCATCATCAGACATCAGCGTATGTTCAAAATTTTCACCGGTAGACAAACTAAATCGTCCGGTTAAGGGTTCACCTTGGCTGCGCGCGGTAGGCAGTGTATGAGCATCGGTGGTATATGCCCTTCCTGATGAGTCAATAAACACCACAGGGCTGTTGCTTCGCCCTTTTGCCGAACATAAATAATCATCACCGGCTTTATAACTTAATGCGCGTGCATCAATATCATGCCCTTTAGCGCAACGGGCCCAACCTTTCTCAGAAACCACCACAGTAACTGGCTCACTAGGTACTAAATCTTTTTCTGATAACGCTTTTGCCTCACTACGTTCAATAATTTTTGAGCGTCGTTCATCACCATATTTTTCAGCAGCTTCGATGATTTCTTTTTTCATCAAAGTATTCATGCGTGCGTTTGAACCTAGGATTTTTTCTAGGTATTCACGTTCTTTATTTAATTCATCTTGCTCTGCGCGAATTTTTATTTCTTCAAGCTTAGCAAGTTGACGTAATTTAATTTCTAGTATTGCTTCCGCTTGAGTTTTCGATAAAGAAAAGCGCGACATTAATTCCGCTTTGGGATCATCAAAACTGCGGATAATATCAATGACTTCATCAATATTTAAATAGGCGATCAATAAGCCATCTAAAATGTGCAATCGGGCGAGCACTTTATCCAATCTGAACTGTAAACGACGGCGAATAGTTTCACGACGAAACTCTATCCATTCCGTTAAAATAGATTTTAAGTTTTTAACGGCAGGTTTATTATTGAGGCCAATCATGTTGAGATTGACTCGATAATTTTTCTCTAAATCCGTAGTAGCAAACAAATGTTGCATGAGTTGTTCGATATCAACTCGGTTTGAGCGTGGTACTACTACTAGACGGGTTGGATTTTCATGATCAGATTCATCTCGAAGATCAACAACCATCGGCAATTTTTTTGCCGTCATTTGCGCAGCTATTTGCTCTAAAATTTTGCCACCCGAGGCTTGATGAGGTAAAGCAGTGATGACCACTTCACCTTGTTCAATTTCATAAACCGCACGCATTTTAATGCTGCCTCGTCCGGTTTGATAAATTTTCTCAATATCAGCTGCTGGGGTAATAATTTCAGCGTCGGTCGGATAGTCAGGACCTTTGACCACTTCCAATAATTCAGCAATTTCGGTTTTCGGCGCTTCAATCAACTTTACACAAGCATCTGCCATTTCTCTGACGTTATGGGGTGGTATATCGGTTGCCATACCAACGGCAATACCGGTGATACCATTAAGCATAATATGTGGAAGGCGCGCTGGCAGTGTTTTAGGTTCTTTCATCGTGCCGTCAAAATTAGGCAACCAATCAACGGTGCCTTGACCTAATTCACTTAATAAAACTTCACTAAAACGCGATAAACGAGATTCGGTATAACGCATAGCAGCAAATGATTTAGGATCATCTGGCGCCCCCCAGTTACCTTGTCCATCAACCAAAGGATATCGATAAGAAAATGGCTGTGCCATTAATACCATAGCTTCATAACAGGCAGAATCACCGTGTGGATGAAATTTACCAAGTACATCACCAACGGTACGTGCTGATTTTTTATATTTAGCGGCGTTAGATAAACCAAGCTCTGACATCGCATAAACAATACGACGTTGTACGGGTTTTAAACCATCACCAATATGTGGCAATGCTCTATCCATGATCACGTACATAGAATAGTTTAAATAAGCTTCTTCGGTGAATTGTCTTAGTGGTCGTTGTTCAATTCCATCAAGACTAAAGTCAAGCGCATCTGACATGGATAAAGGTTCCCAGTATAAACTTTATTATTATTGATAAGGGCAATACGGCCCATCCCTTAGCTTATCTGATTATCATCCTAGAAAAAATAGCTGAATGAAAGAAAAGAACTGAAATGAGTTAATATTCGCTTATAGATCAAGAATATTAAGATGATTGGTTTTTATTACCATGAAATTATTTATATTCAAGTTTTCAATCTGTATGCCAATAGCTTGCTTCAATTTTATTACCGTCTAAATCGATAACAAAACAGCCGTAATAAGGGGCGCCATACTCTGCACGTGGCCCGGGTTTGCCATTATCTACAGCTCCTAGACTTATTGCTTGCTGATAGAAGTCATCTACCTGTTTTTTATTTGTGGCAACAAAACCAAAATGCACGCCATTACCGGCACTTGCAGTTAATTTATCAAATGGAATTTGCACCCAAAATTCAGGATAACCTTTACCAAAAGCAATGGCATGTTGATAATCACATACCATTTCAATGCCTAGTATTGCCAATAAAGGTTGATAGAACTGTTTTGCTTTGACTAGATCATTCGTCCCCACCGAAGCGTGACAGATACTGCGAATATTTCTTTGCTCAATCATTGGGGATTTACCTTACGAATAAAGACTGCCGAACTTGCGGCTAATAAAACGGATACCATTAAACATATGGCTAAACCGTATTGCTGAAATAACCAACCAGATAATACCGTGCCTAACAACCTTCCCATAGCGTTAGCCATATAATAAAAGCCAACATCCATTGAAACACCGTCTTCTTTTGCCAATGAAACAACCAGATAACTATGCAGTGAAGAATTGATAGCAAAAATAGCACCAAATAATAGTAAGCCACCAATAACAAAGCTAAACACTGCAACCTGCCAATATAGACTAGCGGCGATGACTGCAGTAACCAAACTTAAACCAAACGCCCAGTAACTTAACAATCGGCCTGAGATGTTTGAACATTTAAAAAGTGTGATCAATTTTGGTGTTTTTGCTTGAACAAGGCCATAAGCGATCACCCACAGAGCTAAAAATGCACCAACTTGCTGATAAGACCATTGAAACGTTTGATTTAAGAATATTGGTAAAGCGACAACAAACCAGACATCTCGCGCCGCAAACAAACACAAACGTGCCGCAGCTAGATAATTTAATGTCGCATCCCGAGAAAATATTTCCGTAAACTTTGGTTTCGACTTCGCCTGACCTAACGGTTTATTTAACAAAATTAGGCTAGCGCAGACAACTATCATTAAGACTGCTGCCATCAATAGCATTGACTGTTGAAAGCCAAACGTGGCTAATAAAAAGCCACCGAGAAAAAAACCTACACCTTTTAACGCATTTTTTGAGCCTGTTAATAGTGCCACCCACTTAAATAAAGGAGATGTCGTATGTTCAGAGCTATCAACAACTAAAGCTTTAATGCTGCTTTTGGCACTCATTTTATTGAGATCTTTAGCAATGCCCGATAACGCTTGCGCAAACATCACCCATATCACAGTGAGCATCTCACTCGGTAATGCCAACATCAATAAAGCCATGACTTGTAAACCTAAGCCAATATTCATGGTTTTATTTAAACCAATACGTGCTCCTAACCAGCCGCCAATAAGGTTAGTAATTACCCCAAAGGCTTCATAAAATAAAAACAGTAAGGCAATGGCTAATGGCTGATACCCCAATTGATGAAAATACAGCACCACCAACATCCGCAAAGCGCCGTCGGTTAAAGTAAAAAACCAATAATTTGTGGTAATAACTAAATACTGCTTTATGTTGGCTGGTAAGTTTCGTACTTTATCGAACACTAGGTTTAGTCCGTTGTTTGGTCAATCAAGCCGACTTTTTTCATTAACTCCGCCGCTCTATTGGCATATCCCCATTCATTGTCATACCACAAATACATTTTCAACTGGGTATCATTAACCACCATGGTTGATAGTGCATCAACAATTGACGAGCGAGGATCAGTTTTATAATCAACTGAAACTAAAGGTCTTTCTTCATAACCTAAAATGCCACTTAATGCTCCTTGAGCTGCATCTGACATTAGTTGATTAACTTCCTCAACGGTAACCGCTCTATTCATCTCAAAAACACAATCCGTTATTGAGGCGTTGGCTAACGGCACCCTTACCGCATGACCATTAAGTTTGCCCTGTAATTCAGGAAAGATAACAGTGATCGCGGTGGCAGAGCCTGTTGTAGTTGGGATCATGCTTTGTCCACACGCTCTTGCCCTGCGTAAATCTTTATGAGGGGCATCCAGTATAGTTTGAGTATTGGTAATATTATGCAGTGTGGTCATGCTGCCATGTTTGATGCCAATAGTATCTTGTAATACTTTCACCACAGGGGCTAAACAATTAGTGGTACAAGAAGCTGCAGTTACGATGGAATGTTTGTCTGCTTGATATAAATCATCATTGACTCCCATAACGATATTTAATACCCGCTTCTCTTCTTTATCATCCACTTTTACAGGCGCCGTCACTACGACACGTTTTACCTTTTGATCCAAGTAAGCTTGTAGTTTTTCAGGAGTTTTCATTAACCCTGAAGCTTCAATGACCACATCACAATTTGACCAGTCGGTATCGGCAATCGCATGATTATGACTGATCTTAACCTGTTGGCCATCAATCACCATTTGCTCATTTTCAACATTCGCCTGGTATTGCCAAATACCATGAACAGAGTCGTAATTAACAAGGTGCGCTAAGGTTTTAGCATCACCAGCGGGATCGTTAATTTGTATAAACTCAATTTCAGGCCAGTGCCAAGCTGCGCGAAAAACCAAACGGCCCATGCGGCCAAAACCATTGATTCCTACTTTGATTGTCATCTTTTCTACCTTTTTACCGATTAAATTAGTGCATTTCTAGTTGCAACATTGTTGTTGTCGTTGCGGCCTATTACCCATTTGATTAAGTCTGCTGCTGCTTTCAACCAACAATTCACTATTACTTTCAAAACAGAGTTCCAATGTATGCTGTTGCCATGTTGGTAAGTATTTAGACAGGCTATAAAACACCCATTTACCTTCCCTTCTATCAACTAATAACTTCTCGCGTCTAAGTTGTGCAATATGACGAGATATTTTTGGTTGTGACAAATCTAGTGCTTGAGTTAATTCACAAACACAAAGTTCTTGCTCTTGATGAATATGAAGCAATATTTTCAACCTTGTTTCATCCGCTAAATTTTTGAAAAAGCTTATCGCTTCCATTTACCACCTATACATATGGAAAATCATATATATGGATTTTCATATATATAAAATATAAATGCAATAGATTTTTGAAAGCTATAAATGGATTAAGTGACTTATCACTCAGAAAAGAATGATGACTAATTTATATAAGTCTTAGTTTGAATTAACCTTGTGAAGAGCTGTGCGTACTTTATCGACTATATGGCTGGGAGTATTCAAACTAAATGCCATGCAAAGCTCAATGTCCTTATTCAACTCCGGAAAGCTCACTTTTCTGACAATAGATAAATTTTGACTGATGTTTTTCAGCCGCTTTTCTATTGAAGGAGTGCCACTAATAATGAGATCTACTTTTTCTTGTAAAAGTAATTTCAGATTAATGCCGTCATTACTGGAAGGATACAGCTCCTTACCTTCTTTGAATCCTTGGCTTTTCAAATATACCGAGTCAATACCTTCTCTTACCACACCGATCTTATATTTTTTCAAATCCTCTATATTTTTTAATTGAATTGCATCATTTTTCTTTAGGGAAAACAAATACAACTCGTCTCCTGGCAATAAAGGACATACCCATTGGAATAATGGCTCTCTTTGCTTGTTTCTAAATATTGAGTAAATTAGTGTGTTTGGTTGTGATAACGCCATTTTATAAGAGCGTGCCCAAGGGTAGATATTGAGGGTGAAGTCAATCTTTGCCTCGTCAAGTACTTCAAGGACTTTATTCGTAGCACTACCGACAATTTTGTCATTCCTCAGCTGGTAATTAAACGGGGGATTGTGCTCCGTGACCACCTTCAATGACTGCGTTTGATTTGACATGGCCGAGAAGGCTGCAAATATCAATAATGATAATAAGAAATATTTTAAAGCCATTTAAAATCAAATCTGAACAGGAATTCCTTAATTATTGTTTATAAATAATAAATTAACAAACCGAGCTGAAAAACTAATGACTAAACCAGCTTTTTAAAGTGAATCGCAGTGTTATCATTAAACATTACTGTTTATTTATTTGCTGTATAGCAATACGTACTTTGTCGACAACATAGGAGGGAGTATCAAGACTAAAAGCCATGCACCGTTCTGAGTTTTTATTTATTTCAGGAAAGTTGATTCTTATGAAAACAGCCACATCCATGTTCATATTTTTCATCCTTCTTGATAACGAAGGGATGGTACCAATGATGAAATCAATCTTTTCATTTAGCAGTAATTTCAAATTAATATCGTCATTACTGGCAGAGTAGAGTTCCTTTCCTTCTCGCAGACCATGTGCCTGTAAATAAGTAGCACCTAGACCACCTCTGACAATACCTGTTTTGAATAACGCCAAATTTTCGGTAGTTAATGTTTTCATGGCATGTTTTTTCTTAAGTGCAAATAAATATAAATCGCTATCAAGCACTAAAGGACATACCCATTGAAATAAATGCTCTCTTTGTTTATTTCTGTATATAGAATAGATAAGGGTATTTGGTTGAGTCAAAGCTAATTTATATGATCGAGCCCAAGGATATAAAGAGTGAGTAAATTTAATATTTGCCTCATTGAGTGCTTTAATAACTTTGTCCGTGGCCGTTCCAACAATTTGTTTATTCTTCAGTTGATAATTAAAAGGGGGACTGTGCTCAGTGACCACTTTCAATATAAAATCTTGATTTGCGCTAATTGAAAAAGAAGCAAATAGCATCATTAATGACAAGAGATGTTTCGAAGGCATTAAACATTACATCTAAAGAAGTGTTTTTTTATTATTAATGATATTTAGGTAATTAACAATCCAAGAGTTAATTCTTAAACATCAGTATGATTTATATTGTGCAAAGCATTGCGTACTTTGTCGACTATATCACTCGGCGTACCTAGACTAAAAGCCAAACAGAGTTCAGTGTCGATATTAATTTCAGGAAAATTGACCCTCCGTAGCAATGGTAAAGCTTGGTTGATACTTTTCATTCTATTTTCCATTGAAGTAATAGTCGCTATAACGAGATCAATCTTCCCTTCTAATAGTAATTTCAGATTTGTGGTGTCATCAGTGGCAACGTACAACTCTTTTCCTTCTTCGAATCCTTTCCCTTTTAAGAATGTCGAAACTAAACCTTGCCTAACTATGCCCGTTTTAAATTGCTTTAAATTATCTATATTGACAGCTTTCACTGAGCTGTTTTTCTTTAATGCATATAAATATAAATCGTTTCTAGGAAGTAGAGGGCATGCCCATTGGAACAAATTCTTTCTTTCTTTGTTCCTATATATTGAATAAATAAGGGTGTTTGGTTGAGTTAAAGCCAATTTATATGCTCGTGCCCAAGGATATATATCAAGTGAAAAGTCAATATTGGCTTCATCGAGTGCTTTGATAACTTTATCAGTACCACTGCCGACAATTTTTTTATTCTTCAGTTGGTAATTAAATGGCGGACTGTGCTCCGTAACCACATGTAATATTTGGTCTTGCATTGCTTTGACCGAAAATGAAGCACAAATCATCAAGGTTAAAAAGATATATTTCAAAGCCATTAAACATCCGTTTAAAATCGTATTTAGTAATTAACAAACCTATTTCGACAAATGATTATCAAATAGGCTGACATACCCTAATATTATTGATGAAAATAAATAAGGTCCATTATAAAAAAACTTGTCTGATTAAGCAGTAGTAAGGTGACTCATTTTCACTACAACTCCACCATATTACCTTTATCTTGTAGCCAAGTTTTTCTATCTCCACTACGCTTTTTAGAGAGCAGCATATCCATAAGTTCCATTGTTAGGGAATGGTCATCAACCGTTAGCTGAACTAAACGTCGAGTATTTGGATCCATGGTGGTTTCACGTAATTGCAATGGGTTCATTTCACCCAAACCTTTAAAGCGTTGCACGTTCACTTTACCGCGCTTTTTCTCTGCCTCGATTCGGTCTAATATGCCGTCTTTTTCTTCTTCATCTAAGGCATAATAAACCTCTTTACCTATGTCTATCCGGTAAAGTGGCGGCATGGCAACATAAACATGGCCAGCTTGTACTAAAGGTAAAAAATGTTGTGTGAATAATGCACATAACAAGGTGGCGATATGCAGGCCATCGGAATCAGCATCCGCTAGGATACAAATTTTACCGTAACGTAATTCTGCCAAATCTTCTGAGTCTGGGTCGATGCCTAACGCCACTGAAATATCGTGTACTTCTTGTGAAGCGAGAATTTGACCAGAGTCTACTTCCCAAGTATTAAGAATTTTACCACGAAGTGGCATAATCGCTTGAAACTCACGGTCGCGTGCTTGTTTAGCACTACCGCCAGCAGAGTCCCCTTCCACTAAAAACAACTCTGTGCGGGCTAAATCTTGGCTACCACAGTCGGTTAATTTACCAGGCAGCGCAGGGCCTTGGGTGATTTTTTTACGGACAATTTTTTTACTGGCACGTAAACGTCGTTGCGCATTTGCAATACAAAATTCAGCAAGTGCCTCAGCTTTTTCAGTATGTTCGTTCAGCCATAAACTAAAAGCATCTTTAACCACGCCGGTCACAAATGCAGCACATTGGCGTGACGATAATCGCTCTTTCGTTTGTCCGGCAAACTGTGGGTCTTCCATTTTTACCGAAAGAATATAAGAACACTTATCCCAAATATCATCCGGTGTTAATTTAACACCACGTGGCACTAAGTTTCTAAATTCACAAAACTCGCGCATTGAGTCCAATAAACCTTGGCGCATGCCATTGACATGTGTACCGCCTTGGATTGTTGGGATAAGGTTTACATAACTCTCACCAACAGACTCTCCACCTTCAGGTAACCATGTCACAGCCCAGTCAACCGCTTCATTGTGTGATGAAAATGCTCCAACAAAAGGTTCTTCGGGTAAACTAACATAACCTTTTACTGATTCTTTTAAGTAATCACAAAGGCCGTCTTCATAACACCATTCGTATTTCTTATCTTCATTTTTGTCATGAAACTTTATCGTTAAACCCGGGCAAAGTACCGCTTTGGCTTTTAATAAATGTACTAATCGGCGTGCAGAAAATTTAGGGGAATCAAAATACTTTTCATCAGGCCAAAACTTAACTCTAGTACCGGTATTTCGTTTACCTACCGTACCTGTTTCATGTAACTCTTCAACTTTTTCACCACTTTCAAAAGCCATTTCATAGACTTTACTGTCGCGACGTACAGCTACATCAACACGTGTCGACAAAGCATTAACTACTGAAATACCTACGCCATGCAAACCACCTGAAAATTGATAGTTTTTATTAGAGAACTTACCACCGGCATGCAGTTTGCAAAAGATCAATTCTACGCCCGATACACCTTCTTCTTTATGAATATCAATCGGCATACCACGACCATCATCGATAACTTCTAACGATTGATCTTTATCTAAGATAACGGCGATATTTTGCGCATGCCCAGCAAGGGCTTCATCAACTGAGTTATCAATGACTTCTTGACCTAAGTGATTAGGACGAGAGGTATCGGTATACATGCCCGGACGATGGCGGACGGGATCTAAGCCACTCAGGACTTCAATGGATTCTGAATTGTATTGTTCGCTCATAACTCTATTCTAATAATTATTATAATGGTGGAAGTATTTTCAATTGCTATTACTTGGCTGTAAATCAAAAAAATTCATAATCGCTGGCAACATAGTTTGATAATTTATAAAACTATGATCACCGCCTTGTTGTACAATTAATTGGCTATGGTGATATTTATCTACGGCTTGTTGATAATCTAACACTTCATCACCCGTTTGTACCATCACCATGTACTGTTTTTCAGATATTTTTTTATTATATAAGTTTTGCAGATCAAGTATATGCGCCTCTGTTACTTGATAAACTTCCTCAGTATAAGGATTTTTTTGCTCGCCAATATAATCAGCTAACAATTCAAATGGCCTAATGGCAGGGTTAATTAATACCGCTTTCAGGTGATATTTTTCTGCCAAATAACTCGAAAAATATCCCCCAAGCGATGAGCCCATTAACTGCCAATGGTCTTCAGGGTATTGAGCGAGAATTTGTTCAAGCTGCTTTATAGCTGAATTCGGCGATGTTGCTAGTTGCGGGCAATGAAATTGTACATTACTGTGATGGTCAATTAGATATTGTTCAGTGGCAGTTGATTTCATCGAAAGAGGAGATGAATTAAAGCCATGGATATATAAAATGCGCTGTTTTTTCATGGTGAATAATACTTATTGTAAAAATACGGCTTGGCTTTCTACCCTACCGTTATTGGATAAACTAAAAATACGATAACCTGCCGACTTTCCAGAGTTAGCGACAGTGTCAGCACTCATATCAAATTGAATAGACGTTGCTGGGCACGTATACAAGGGAATATTTAGTCGATCTGTTGCAATGTATAACTCAAGGGCATTGTGGACATGACCACAAGCAATCGCTTTTAACTGGTCTATTCCAACTAACATATGCTTGAAATCAGCTTGATTAGTTAAGCCGTGGCGATCAATAAAATAACCAACATCAACAGCATGATGATGCATCATTAACAATTGAAATTTTTCTTGATTAACAGCCAAAAGTAAGCGTTCACTTTCGTCTTGAGAAACATATCCTGAAGGAGTTTCACTTTTGCTTTCAAGTAACTGGACTTGCCAATTTGAAAACTCTAGACATTGATTATTGATAAATGGTGCTTTATTTAAATACTTAGCTAATAAGGTAGCATCATCATGATTACCTGCTAAAAAATATACCGGCTGGGTGATCTTCGCCTGTTCAATTGCATCAACAAAGTTTTGATATGACAATTCACTATGGTCTTGAGTTAAGTCTCCAGTAAAAATAATAAATTGAATATCAGGCGTTTGCTCAATTTTTTTTAAAACCAGGCAAAGGTTGTTAAAGACATTAGCACCATAATGCAGCGCTTTTTTATCCGCATATAAATGACAATCGCTAATTTGAGCAAAACAGATATCAGCTGACATATATTATTTAACGATTTCTAAGCGAGTTTGTCCAAGCTGCAAACTTAACTGTAACCACTCTTTTAAAAAGGTATTCACTTGCTGCTTTTCATCGGGAAGGTGCATGACTTTATTAGGGTAGTCATAACGCGGTTTAATTTGTCTAACGTCCTGATTACTGACTACTTCAGCAACCTTGGCATCATGATAGAGTCGAATAACCATCTTTGGACGAAAAATATCAGCCAAGTGCATGCCATTAACTATGGCATCCTGAGTCATAGTTATTAATGAGGTATAACGTGTCACCTCATCAACAGAAATGCTGTACGATAAAAAGTCAGAAATAAAAAAGCAGCGTTTTTCACCAGCACTTTCTTTATCGGCGAGTAAACGTAACAGCATCATATAATTGACCTCACAGAGGTTCATTAAATTTGATAAGTTAGGTCGATATTGTGTCGATTGCTTGCCCAAAACAGCCTCTATTTACTCTTTTATAAGGAATGGTAATTAAGCTCAAGCCATTGTAACCCAATAATGGTGGCAGCATTAGCTATTTTCCCTTGCTTGAGCAAATCAAATGCAGCCTCTCTTTTAAATACATGTACTAAGATATCTTCGCCTTCTTCTGGCAAACCATAAACTCCTCCAACATTTTTGCTGTCGATGGTAGCTAGGTATAAATACATCGCCTCACTCATTCCCCCTGGACTAGAGAGGTATTTCATGATTTTTACTACGTTATTTTTGTCTATGTCTAAATTGGCTTCTTCTTTCGCTTCTCTTATTGCCACTTCGATTGGCTGTTCATCTTCTTTAAACATGCCGGCAATGAACTCAAGCATCCATGGGGTATCTCCCGCTCTGATGGCACCGGGTCTAAATTGTTCAATTAAGATCACTTGATCAAGCACTGGATCGTATGGGATCAATACAACCGCATCGCCCCGCTCAAAGACTTCACGTGACAAAGTTTCACTTTCGCTACCATCAAATCGTTGATGACTCACTTGATATTCATCAAGCTTAAAAAAACCATGATATTTTGTTTTTTTCTGATGAATTTTCACATCTTGGGAGGTAAAACGAAGTACTTTCTGTTTAGTGCTTTTGTTAATCATATCGGTTTAACCAAGTTAAGAAGGAGTAAATATATTTCTATGAATACATAGAAATAAACATTTTGTTACACTAGAATGCATTGTTAAACACTTATTTTATTTAGCTTAATCTATCATCCCTGTACGATAGAAACATTATTGTATAATGATTAACCAAATTTAAAGAAGGTTAAATAGCAAACTCAAGGAATTGCTTAAACATGAAAAAAACACTTACCTCACTAATTATAAGTATTGCTTGTGCTGCAACAAGTACTTTTGCATATGCTGAAGATTTACTTTCAGTTTATCAACAAGCCAAAGCGAATGACCCTGCGGTTTTAAGAGCACAGGCTCAATTTAACGCTTCCAAAGAAGGCATCGCGCAAGCACGTGCCACATTACTTCCTCAAATCAGCGCCTATGGTTCATATACTGCTTATGAAAAAACCTATGACGATAATTTAGGTGGTGATTATCAATTTGAGGATGCTGAAATTGGCGCTAGGCTTAATATGCAGCTGTATCATCATGATACTTGGCTTAACTTAGATAATGCCAAGAAATCAGCGCATCGCAGTGATATTAGCTATCAAGCGGCTAAGCAAGACTTGATTGTTCGTGTTACCGGTGCTTATTTCGATGTGTTAAGTGCTAAAGACGATCTAGAATTTGCCGAAGCAGAAAAAGCAGCAATTGAACGTCAATTAGAGCAAACTAAACAACGTTACTCAGTAGGATTAACCGCTGTTACAGCCGTTCATGAAGCACAAGCACAATACGATAATGCGGTAACTTCTGTTATTCGTGCAACAAATCTTGTATTTACTTCAGAAGAAGCGCTACGTGTTATCACCAATATCTATCCGAGAAGTCTGAATGCTTTAAATACCAAACGTTTCAGCGCTTCTCGCCCGATCCCAGATAGTGCGAATGAGTGGCAACAAACCGCTGAAGCTAAAAATTTGGATTTAATCGCTCAAAAAATTAGTGTCGATATTGCTAAAGAAAATATTAATATTTCAAGATCAGGTCATTATCCAACGTTAGATTTATCAGCCAATTACTCAACAAAAGATAGTGACGATGTTTTAAGTGTTCCAAACTTCGCTAGAGAGTCAGATAGCCAATCAATAGGCATTACTCTTACTGTGCCTATTTACTCTGGTGGAGCAACGTCTAGTCGCGTTCGCCAAGCGCAAAGCAATTATGTTGCCGCAAGCCAAGACTTAGCTCAAACCCACCGTAATGTTGTACGAAATGCGCGTAATTCATATAACACGGTTATCGCTGCAGTTTCTGGCATCAAAGCACTAGAGCAATCGGTGATTTCAGCTGAAAGTGCATTAAAAGCGACAGAAGCAGGCTTTGAAGTAGGTACTCGAACCATTGTTGATGTATTAGATAGCACACGTAATTTATATAATGCTAAACGTAATTTATCATCAACTCGATATAATTATATTCAATCCATTTTAGCGCTAAAACGTGCCGGTGGTACTATCTCTGAAAAAGATGTTAGCGATATTAACCAAGGGTTATCTGCAGTCACTAAGTAGAATAGCTTTAAAAATAGTAAAGGAGCCGATTGGCTCCTTTATTTTTTTCGGTTCGGTAATTTACTTTATAAAACTAATCTTCTAAACGGATGGTATTAATGATCTTAGTAGTAGAAATACCCTCTTCAAAATTTAATACTTTCACATCACCTCCTGCGGCCATTACTTCTTCGCCACCGGCGATGTCTTCTATTTTGTAATCACCACCTTTCACTAGGGTATTAGGTAAAATATTGGCAATGATCCGTTGCGGGGTATCTTCGCTAAAACTCACTACCCAATCAACGGCGCCTAAACCAGACAAGACTGCCATACGTCGATCAACAGGATTAACAGGACGACCAGGGCCTTTTAATCGAGTGACTGATGCATCGTCATTTACCGCAACAATGAGTCGGGTACCTAATTTTGCCGCGTTGGCTAAATACGAGACATGTCCAGCATGTAAAATGTCAAAGCAGCCATTGGTCATCACTATATTTTCACCACGTGCTTTAGCAAGCTCGACAGCAATTTTCAATTGATCTTCGCTTAACACGCCAAAACCACTTTCTTGACCGGTAGAAATAGCATTGGTTAACTCTGCTTCACTAACCGTTGAAGTACCTAATTTACCCACAACAATGCCCGCGGCAATATTCGCTAAAGCACTTGCTTGTGGATGATCAGCATTAGCAGCAACAGCTAAAGCTAAAGTGCCAATCACTGTATCGCCAGCACCAGTTACGTCATAAACTTCTTTTGCTTGAGTGGGTAAATGAAATTCTTCATGATCGCGTCGTAATAAAGTCATGCCATGTTCGCTACGCGTGACTAACATCGCTTCTAAATCAAGTTCCTGTAGCAATTTCTGACCTTTCTCAACGATATCGGCTTCATCTTTACATTCGCCAACTACCGCTTCAAACTCTGACATATTCGGTGTAATAACACTGGCACCACGATATTTAGAAAAATCGTTTCCTTTGGGATCAATTAACACAGGTACTTGATGTTTTTTCGCAGCTTGGATCAATAACTGAACGTCAGATAAAGTACCTTTATCATAATCTGATAAAAGCAGAACATCATGCTCAGCCACTAATGCCTCAACATTATTTAACAAAGATCCCTTGTCGAGCTCTTTTAGTGATTCTTCAAAATCAAGACGAATTAACTGCTGGTTGCGGCTCATCACTCGCAATTTAGTGATGGTTGGAATGCTCTGAACTTTATTAAATTGACAATTAATGTCCATGGCTTGTAAATGAGTTTCAAGTATTAACGAAGCTTCATCATCCCCTGTAATGCCAGCTAAGGTAACTTTTCCGCCCATAGAAGCAATATTTAACGCGACATTAGCTGCACCGCCGGGCCTGTCTTCGTCTTGATTAATTTTAACAATAGGCACTGGTGCCTCTGGAGAAATACGTTGTGTAGGACCGTACCAATAGCGATCTAACATAATATCGCCAACCACTAAAACGCTTGCTTGATTAAAAGTGGGAATATCTACTTTCATCCTATGTCTCATAACAGATATAATGGGTATAGTGTATCACATGAAATTCAATGAGTTGACATCATCCCGTGAGTAAAAATAAAGTTTTACAGCCAAATTTTAAGTTTTCTTTTCTCTTACCTAAGTATTGGTTAACTTGGTTAGGCGTCATTATTTTATATAGCATTTCTTGGCTACCTTATAAGTTACAACTTGCTATGGGCAGAGCATTAGGGCGTTTATTACTTAAAATAGGCTCGAGTAGAAAAAAAGTTGCGCTTAAAAATCTTGAGCTTTGCTTCCCTGACATGACAGCAGCAGAGCGACAACGCATATTAAAAGTAAATTTTGAAAACACCGGCATTGCTTTGTTTGAAACAGGCATGGGTTGGTGGTGGCCAGATTGGCGCATTAAACGAAAATTTACTGTGACCGGCATTGAGCATTTTGAAAAGGCTAAACAGGAAGGTAAAGGGGTACTTTTACTGACAGTGCATTATTTGAGCGCAGAAATTATTGGGCGTGGAATTGGTCATGCACATCCTTTAGTGATTTTCTATCGTCCTCACAACAACCCGCTGATGGAGTTTTTTCAGTTTAGAGGGCGAGGCCGATCAAATAAATATATGTTAGGTAAGCGTGATGTTAAAGGCTTAATTAAAGCATTACGTGATAAAGAGTCTTGCCTATATTTACCGGACCAAGACTATGGAAGAAACCGAAGTTTATTTGTGCCATTGTTTGCTGTTAAAGACGCTGCGACAACAACTGGTACATTAATTTTTGCTCGTCAAAAAGAAACTGTCACTATGATGATGCTCCCTAAAAGGAATGATGACGGTAGCGGCTATACGCTTGAAATGACCCCTGCACTTGAAGGTTTTCCTACCGAGAACGATGAAAATGATGTGATTAGGGTTAACCAAGAAGTGGAAAAAGCAATATTACGTAAGCCGGAACAATATATGTGGTTACATCGTCGCTTTAAAACAAGGCCCAATGAGGACGATCCATCACTGTATAAATAACAGGTGTTAAGTAAGGTCTATAATATGGTATATACTTAGTACATAAATTTAATGTTTTATCAGAAGTTTAGTTTATGTTATTTTGGCTACGTAATTTTATTTTCTTAATCATCTTAGTGGCGCTTGCCTATTATTTGATCGCAAATGAGGCAGAGCTGTTTCCCACTGCCACCAAAGAAACAGTGGTTGCTGAAACTAAAGCCACAAAAACAACCAAACCTAAAGTGAGTAAAAAAAAATCCAACTCAGCTGCTGACGGTTTATCACGATTTTATGCTAATTTACATGGAGAAGGCGGTAGCGGTCCTCGCATTAGAAATAATATTATTTATTTACCAGAGCCTGATGGTGATCTCGTCACAATATTAGAAGCTAAGCGCCTAGTTACAAGGCCACTTCGTAAGAAATGGCGTGGTCTGAAAGCAAACTTTCCTTTTAGGAAAGGACAAACCCTTCATCAAAAATTAGTCGAATATGCACAAAATGATGGCCTTGAAGTTATTTGGTGGTTAGACCGAGACTTTATTGTCAAAGATGCCTTTAGAATCAATAAAGAAATAATTGAAACCGCTTTTCGAGTGGGTAAAGCAATTGATGGGCATTTCCAAGATGGCTTATCTACCTACTTTTGTTATCAACAGCGCACCCTAGTATTAATCGAAAAAGAAATACCTTACTTAGGTGAAGAGTGTTTACTTCTGAATTAGTTTAATATAAAAACTGTTGAATGATTTCAATAATATCACGACCATCAGCTTCAAATTGTTGACATGGCATTGCTGCATTTTGATGTTGTAAACTGGCACGATGACCAAAATCTCTTAATCGACAATAATGTGCTACCAACCGCTCTTTTTGTTTTGAGGTAATAATATTGGCCGCTGACAAAGATGCAAAGATGCTGGTATTATCAGAATATTCACTCACTTGATGATGTTGTGCGCTGTAATTAAGCGTTAAATACTGTGCTAAGAATTCAATATCAACTAAGCCCCCTCTGCCATGTTTTATATCCGCCGACTCTGTCGTCGATTTATCTAAGTGAGCACGCATTTTATTGCGCATTTCGATGACATCTTTACGTAATATCTCTTCATCCCTTTCTTTTTCCAGAATACTTCTGCGAATGTCATTAAATCGACTAATTATTTCATTTTGCCCATAAATAGCTCTAGCCCTGACTAGAGCTTGATGTTCCCAGGTCCAAGCATCTTCTTGCTGATATTCAGCAAAGGTTTCAACATTAACCACTAAAACCCCTGAGTTTCCAGAGGGTCGTAAACGCATGTCCAATTCATATAAAATGCCGCTACTCATCCGTGTATTAAAAATATGCATGATTCGTTGTGCTAGTTTTGCATAAAATTGACCCGCAGCAACGGATTTAACCCCATTAGTCACATCGTTACGTTGACAATTATGAATAAAAACTAAATCTAAATCAGAACTATAGCCCAGTTCAAAACCACCTGTTTTTCCATAGCCAATGACCGCAAACCCTTTGCCTTCCATATCAGCAATACTACTGGGCTCACCAAAACGTGATGCTACTTGCTGCCATGCGAGATTAACCACTTCTCCAACAATTGCTTGTGCAAGTGCTGTTAAATGATCACTCACTTGGGTAACAGGTAAAATACCAACAATATCTGCAGCCGCAATTCTTAATTGTTGTGCTTGTTTAAATTGACGCAATATCTCCATTTGAGCTTCAAGATCGTCCTCTGGGATCCTTAACAATACTTGTCTTAAATCAGCGGCATAACTTGATAAAGCAGGAGTATTATTTAATAACTTAGGATCTATAAGTTCATCCAGTAAAATCGGATACTTGGCAATGTGCTCCGCTACCCAAAGGCTTGCTTGGCAAAGCTTAACTAAGTGATTTAATGCGCCTTCATTTTCAAAGAGTAACTCGAGATAAGCAGTACGCGTGACAATACTGTTAATGACCCAAAGGGTTCTTTCTAGGGTCAGTTCGTCACCGTTATTTTTGACGATATGACTTAATAACAAAGGCACTAATTTAGCTAGCACTTGCCGACCGCGATTACCAATGGAACGTTTACTTACTTCACTACGAAAATCGACCAATAATCGCCAGGTTTGTTCCGCTTGCCAGCTCGGCTGATGTTCATGGATCCACTCACTTGCTTCCTCAACAGCCCAATCACTGTCCCATAAAGTCACCCAATGTTGATCTTCCACTTGATGATTAGGGCTTTCCTCCCCTATTAATGACAAAAATTCTTGATGCACTGCAGTAGTCAACTGTTGCAAATAATCTAAAAACGTTGGCCAACTCTGTAGGTTTTCATCGTCTAATGCTGACAGGATCCTCACTTGATCTAACGGTTTATCCGGTAATGTTTGGGTTTGTTGATCATCCAGTGCCTGAATAATATTTTCTACTCGACGTAAAAAACGGTAAGCATTTTCTAAAATTTGTCGGCTATGTTCACTGATAACTTGATGTTCAACTAGTTGTGTTAACGCCAACAATAAATTGCGTTGCTGTAAGGCTTTTACTCTGCCGCCTCGAATCAGTTGAAAAACTTGCACAATAAATTCTATTTCTCGAATACCGCCAGCCCCTAATTTAATGTTACCAACCAGTTGCTTACGACGTACTTCTTGGGCGATCATCATTTTCATACGGCGCAGACTATCAAAAACGCTGAAATCGATATAACGACGGTAAACAAATGGTCTGAGCATATTCGATAATTTGCCGTGATACGCACCTTCACCAATCAACCGCGCCTTTAGCATCGCATAACGTTCCCAGTCTCGCCCTTGTTCCTGATAATAATCTTCCATGGCATTAAAAGTGAGTACTAGGGGCCCACTTTCGCCAAAAGGCCGTAAACGCATGTCAACACGATAAACAAAACCATCAACCGTTTGTTGATTTAGCGCGGTGATTAATTTTTGCCCTAAACGGGTAAAGAAAAGCTGGTTATCAATACTACGGCGAGTACCTTGTGTTTCACCGGATTCTGGATAGACAAAAATCAAATCAATGTCTGATGAAAAATTAAGCTCTTTGCCGCCAAGTTTGCCCATACCATATACAAGTAGCGGCTGTACTTCGCCATGTTGATTTGTCGGCTCTCCCCACTTTTCTGAGCAAAATTTATTTAGCCAGTCCAACGCACTTAAGATAAGCGTATCCGCTAATGCTGATAAGCGGATTAATGAATCATCTAAAGAGTGGCCTAAAATCAAATCTGAAAAAGCAATTTTCACCATTTGTTGCAAACGAAATAATCTCAAATGACGATGTAAATCGCTTTCTGATTGGCAGCTTTGAAGATGTTTGGCTAATAAGATTGGATAATCGGGCGTAACCGTTTGGTAAATCGTGCCCTCAATAAATAATTCCGTCACTAAGCGAGGTGCTTGCATGGCACTGCGTAGAATAAAGTCACTTAATGCTAATGACTGTTGAAAATCAATGAGGCATTTTTCACTGACATGTGTTGTTAATTCGATAACAATTTCAGGATACTGCTCACTAAATTGTTGCCAACTTTTTGTTTGCTGAGCAATCAATGTTTGGGGAAATACTTTGCCAGTATAGGTTGTCACAAATGCCTCAACTAAAATATTCGCTGAAAATAAAGGTTATGGAAAATATCTTTGCTATTTTATTACTTCGTTTATTTTCACTAAAACATTAGACATATTATGTCATCGATGTTATTAATAAATGATAACCATAGCATTTTTGAGGGAACTATGGCAGAAATGCAACATCTTAAAGCACTACTCTTTCCACTGTTATTAATCTTATCAGGTTGTTCTGATCCTGTTTTAGAGCAAATAACTCAGCAAACGCCAATTACTGAACAAAGAGTTGCTCAACTTGCCCAGGCGCTTGAGCAAGGCCAAGTACGTAACGCAAAACTCATTCAACAATATGCAGAGCAGTTACGACAAAGTAAACCTCAGTTACGTCCATTAATTGATGAATTTACCAAAGATGCCACCATACAAAGTCCAATGTACAAAGCATTAACGGACCGCTTAAATACAGTAATAAAACAGCCGCAAATGTTTGCCAGCAACCAAGCTATTTATGAAGAATTACTCAATATATATCAAGCGGCGGATCCTGTACTTTACTCTGATGCTTTGAGTGACCCGTTAAATGTTTTAGCGGATATGTCAGATGGCTTGTTACCTCGTATTAATTCGCTTTCTAAATCACAAAGTATGCAAGCTAACAAGGCTCAAGACTTTGGTGTAGGTGAACAGCTTATTGGTAACCCTAGTTATGGTAATTGGCAAACGGGTAGCAATGGCATGTCGTTTTGGGCATGGTATGGTATGTACTCAATGATGGGTGATGTTTTTGGCTCAAGACGTACGTCATACGGTAATTGGGGACGTAATAGAAATTACAGCTATTACAACGATTATGGTCGAACACGTTATAGTTCACCATCTCAGTTACGAAAACAAACGCAATTAGATACACGGACTAAAAAGTCTTTTGCTCAAAGGGGGCAAAAATTTAATAGTGCTTACAGCAAAAATCGCACGGGTTCATCTAGCTTATCTGGGCAAAGTAAAAGTGCCCAAACCAGTGCTAAACGTTTTAGTGCTAAAACCGCAAGAAGTAGCTCATACGCTAAAAAATCATCCTATTCAAAAAGCGCTAGCTTTAGAAATAGCTCTAGTACCACATCACGTAGTTTTAGACGTGGTAA
>MAAC01019406.1_pt1 | contig 32242 bp, 35 predicted proteins | sample 1115981 | NCBI WGS metagenome assembly MAAC01 (sample SAMN04961126, study PRJNA320927) | seawater metagenome | isolation source: sample BD02T64 sea water enriched with oil for 64 days | place: USA:Gulf of Mexico | collected 2013-07-27 | reverse complement strand
AAGTTCTGGCGGATATTACGCATCGTAGCACGTGACAAATTGCGAGCGGCCACAACACCCATCGGGTCACTGGTGGCAAGGATAACATCCCCGGCCTCTGTCGCAATATCATTGCCGCCGCCCATAGCGATCCCAATATCCGCCTGCGCAAGCGCAGGAGCGTCATTGATACCATCTCCAACAAAAGCAACGCTGCCATCCGCCTGAAGCGCTTTGACAACTGCGACTTTATCGCCGGGAAGCGTTTCCGCATGAACATCATCTATTCCAAGCAGACGCGCAATGGCTTCGGCCGCCGGGCGGGCATCCCCGGTGATCATGGCAACATTCAATCCAGCCGACCTCAGCGCTTTGACGGCTTCATAGCTTTCCGGGCGTACCTGATCCGCAATTGCCCCCACGCCTGCCGCCTTTCCATCAACGGCAACATAAAGCACCGACTGCGCCTCTGCAGTAAATCCACGCGCGGATGCATAAAGGGCAGACAGATCTACGCCCTCTGACACCATCAAGGCCTCGTTCCCAATCAGAACACGTCGTCCATCCACCAAAGCGCGCAATCCCGCACCAACCTGCGCCTCCATATCAAGGTTCAACCCTGGCTCAATGCCACGTTCTTCAGCTGCACGCAGCACCGCACCAGCCAACGGGTGTTCTGAAGTCGCCTCAGCCCCAGCCATCAACCGCAGAACGCTGTCGCGCTCAAACCCCGCGGCAATAGACAGTCCGACAAGTTCTGGCCGCCCTATAGTCAACGTACCTGTCTTGTCAAAACAGACGGTGCGCACATTTTCCAAGCGTTGCAGCGCATCACCCTTACGCAGCAAGACCCCCAGTTCCGCCCCACGGCCGCTGGCCACCATGATTGAAACAGGCACTGCAAGCCCCATGGCACAGGGGCAGGCAATGATAAGCACAGAAACCGCCGCAACGAGGGCATGCGACAATGCGGGATCTGGCCCAAATATCAACCAGAATGTCGCTGCAATAACAGCCAGTCCAAGCACCACAGGCACAAAAACACGTGTGATCCGGTCCACTAGGTTTTCAATCGGCAGTTTTGTCGCCTGCGCTTCCTCCACCAGTCGAATAATTCGGGCAATTGCCGTATCACGGCCAACGCGGGTTGCCAGCATCACCAAAGCAGAGGTGCCGTTTAACGTCCCGGCACTGACAGCATCACCCTCCGCCTTCTCAACAGGCAAAGGTTCCCCTGTCAGCATACTTTCATCAGCAAACCCGCTTCCGCGAGTGATCAATCCATCAACCGCAAAACGTTCGCCTGGGCGGATGTGTATAATGTCATCCGGCAAGATGGCACTGGTCGACACATCAGAAACCTTGCCATCCATTTCCACCCGAGCCGTCTGAGGTTGTAGTTTGATCAACCGCGAGATCGCAGCCCCTGCACGTCCTTTTGCGCGCGCCTCAAGCCAACGCCCCAGTAGAATCAACACAACAATCACGGCCGCAGATTCGAAATAAACGTTTGCTGTTCCAGCAGGCAACCAATGCGGCACAAAGGTTGCGACGGTGGAATATGCAAAAGCAGCCGATGTGCCCAAGCTAACCAAAGAATTCATCTCTGGCGTGCCCTTTAACAGCGCAGGCACACCCGTACGAAAGAACCCACGTCCAGGCCAAGCCAAAACGATAAACGTCAGTATAAATTGGATAAGTCGGCTATTTTCATGCCCAAGGTTGCGCCCGATAAAGTGGTGAAACGGTGGGTGGAGATGCCCCCCCATCTCCAGCACGAACACCGGCATTGCCAGTAAAGCCGCCCAGAGAAACGCGCGCCTGTAAGCCATGGCCATATCAGGGCTGTCAGATGCAACCGCACCCTCTTCGCGCAATGTCGCACCATATCCGGCGGCCGTAACCAGATCTGCGACAGCCTCCGCCTTCGCACCGTCTTCAAGTTCCACAATTGCACTGTGCGTCGCAAGGTTCACCCGAGCCGTACGTACAAGATCAGAAGCGTCCAAAGCCCGCTGTACACGCCCCACACAACTGGCACAGGACAGCCCCGAAACATCAAAAATGACCGGCGTTTTGGCGGGGACATCTGTTGTATTGGAATCGATCATCCTGAACCTCTGACTGAATGGGATATAACGGACATAATCCTTCCAGTGACTGGAGGGTCAAGAAGAAAGCACAGAACACGCAAAGAAACTGCAAGTAATTTGCACATAGCTCAGGAATGTGGGGGTAAATGGTGCCACAGGGGAGGATCGAACTCCCGACCTCGTCATTACCAATGACGCGCTCTACCACTGAGCTACTGCGGCATCTGAACTTATCGTTCGATGTGGCGGCTGATTAGACTTAATTTCGCACAGACGCAAGCGCAATCTGGACGGTTTTTTCACACTCAGGTACACAGATGCCTATGACAAATGAAACCGATACCGCCAAGGGCGGCAAAAAAAAGCAAAAAACTGCTGCGCAAGAACGTGAACAGCGTTTAAAAGCAGCCTTGAAGTCGAACATGGGGCGCCGCAAAGCACAGGCACGCGCACGTATACCGACAAATGATAGCGTATCAGATGGTACGGACAAAATGAATGACTGATAGTTTTCAGAACAGGTGGGCAGTAAAATGGATTCGATAATTGTTACAGGCGGCAAAGCTCTTTCCGGGGAAATCCCGATTGCAGGAGCCAAAAATGCTTGCCTGACACTCATGCCAGCGACCCTGCTCAGCGAAGAACCGCTGACGCTGACAAACGCGCCACGCCTGTCTGACATCAAGACCATGAACGAACTTTTGTCCTCTCTCGGGGCCGAGGTCACATCGCTGCAAGAGGGTCAGGTTCAGGCTTTATCTTCACACGGCCCAATCAACCACGTGGCCGAATATGACATTGTGCGCAAAATGCGTGCCTCTAACCTTGTGTTGGGACCACTGCTCGCCCGCGAAGGTCAGGCGGTTGTGTCCCTGCCCGGTGGTTGCGCAATTGGTGCACGCCCAATGGATATTCACACCAATGGTCTTGAAGCCATGGGTGCGACGATTGACTTGAAAGATGGTTACCTGCACGCAAAAGCGCCTTTGGGTGGTTTGAAAGGTGCTGTGATTGACTTCCCGTTTGCCTCTGTTGGGGCAACGGAAAACATCATGATGGCTGCGACCCTCGCGAAGGGCACCACTGTCATCAACAACGCAGCCCGCGAACCCGAGATCGTTGATCTCGCGGATTGCCTGCGTAAAATGGGCGCACAGATTGAAGGTGACGGCACACCAAGCATCACCATTCAGGGCGTCGATCGCCTGCATGGCGCGACCCATCCGGTTGTGACGGACCGCATTGAATTGGGCACTTATATGTTGGCCCCTGTGATTGCGGGTGGCGAAGTTGAACTTCTGGGTGGGCGCATAGATCTAATTGCTGCCTTCTGTGAAAAATTGGACGCGGCCGGTGTCAGCGTGAGCGAAACCGAACGTGGCCTGAAAGTTGCACGTAAAAATGGGCGTCTTTCAGCCGTTGACATAACCACAGAACCCTTCCCAGGCTTCCCAACCGATTTACAGGCGCAGATGATGGCAGTGCTTTGTACCGCTGAAGGCACATCAGTGCTGGAAGAAAAAATCTTTGAGAACCGCTTTATGCACGCCCCGGAATTGATCCGCATGGGCGCCCAAATCGAAGTTCACGGCGGCACCGCAACTGTTACTGGCGTTGATCGCTTAAAAGGTGCCCCCGTAATGGCAACCGATCTGCGGGCTTCAGTTTCACTAATCCTTGCAGGGCTTGCTGCGGAAGGTGAAACCACCGTCAGCCGCGTTTATCACCTTGATCGCGGATATGAACACGTTGTGCGTAAGTTCTCAGCTGTGGGTGCACAGATTCAAAGGGTTAAAGGCTAATGTCAGACGCAAAATTTGAAGATGGCGCAGAACAACCGCTGCGCCTAATGGCGGCAGATGCAGATGATTTACAGGTCATGTCAGCCCTAGTCCAAGATGCGGTTTTTCCGGGCAACGAAATGTCATTTCAGAAATCCGCGCGCCGCTTTGCACTGCTTTTGAACCGCTTCCGTTGGGAAGACAAAACCGCAGCAGAACGCCGAGGTCGGGATTTTGAACGTGTGCAATCAGTTCTATACATCGACGATGTCTTGGGCGTTCAGACCCAGGGCGTATCACGCGATAAAGACACTGTTTATTCCCTGATGGCCGTGGAATTTGAAGCTGGCGAAGACGGCACAGGCTGTTTGAACCTGACCCTGTCAGGCGACGGCGCAATCGCGTTGAATGTGGAGGCCCTGAATGTCTCGCTAAAAGACGTAACCCGCCCCTATGTTGCGCCTTCCAAACTGGCACCGGGTCATGACGACTGATTTACAGATTCGCAGGTTAATCCCTGCGGATCACGCAATCTGGCACGATATTCGTCGTGCCTCTTTGCTAAAGGACCCTGATCAGTTTGATGAGCCCTTGTCCGACTTCGATGCAACCAGCATTCATGATCTAAAGGCCTACCTGCAAAGAAATACTGTTTTTGCGGCTCTCACATCCGGCACGCCCATCGCCATCGCTGCCAGCTATGCTGTTCCTGCTCCGCGCAATGGCCGTTTTGTGCGAATCTTTGGCGTCTGGGTTCAACCCGATCATCGCGGCAAGGGCTTGGCAGAACGGCTCATTCAGCGTTGCATCCCCGAACACACACACGCTGAACTTCTGGTGCGCGCTAATAATTCACCCGCAGTGAATGCCTATGAACGCATGGGCTTTGTGGAAACCCCAGCTCCGACCGATGCCAAGTGCTATTGCGCCACGGATGATGCCCCCGGGATTTACATGCTGCGGCCCCCTGCCCCTTGAGGCCCGGTGTCCCACACGGTATGGACGAAGCAACCTGCACCCATGAGGCCTTGCGCTATGCCAATTTTTCTCAATTCCTCTGACGCCGATTTCGAGACCCGTTTCGCGGCCTTCCTAACCACCAAGCGCGAAGATTCACCTGAGGTGGATGACGTCGTACGCGATATTATTGCAGATGTACGCGCCCGTGGTGATGCGGCTGTGCTGGAATTGACCGCAAAATTCGACCGCTTGGAATTGCACGCGGATCAGTTGATTTTCACCCCAGAAGAGATTGAGGCCGAATGCGCCAAGGTTTCTGATGAAGAACGTGAAGCCCTTGAATTGGCGGCCCAACGGATCACAGCATATCACGCACGGCAATTGCCCCAAGATGACAGCTGGACGGATGAAACAGGCGCTACACTTGGTTGGCGCTGGGGCCCTGTGGATACCGCAGGTCTCTATGTGCCCGGCGGATTGGCCAGCTACCCCTCCTCAGTCCTGATGAATGCCATTCCTGCAAAAGTTGCGGGTGTTAAAAATCTGATTGTGACCGTGCCCACGCCGGATGGCGCGATTAACCCATTGGTGATTTTGGCTGCGAAACTCTCTGGTGTAGACACAATCGCACGCATTGGCGGGGCGCAAGCGATTGCCGCTCTGGCATATGGCACCAGCACAATTCCACCTGTCGATAAAATCACCGGGCCGGGCAATGCCTTTGTTGCAGCGGCAAAACGGCGGGTTTTCGGCAAAGTTGGCATTGATATGATCGCCGGTCCAAGTGAAATTCTAGTGATCGCTGATAAGAACAACGACCCGGACTGGATCGCAGTTGATCTGCTTTCACAGGCAGAACATGACGAAAGCGCACAATCCATTCTGGTGACCGATAACCCGGGCTTTGCCCAAGCGGTAGCAGATGCCGTTGATGCACGCCTTGAGACCTTGGAACGGCGCGCGATTGCCGGCCCAAGTTGGCGCGAATTCGGCGCCGTAATTGTTGTGAAAGACCTTAAGGAAGCAGCGGCACTGTCTGATCGTATTGCCCCTGAACATCTGGAACTTTGCGTGGAAGACCCAGACGCCTTGGCTGACACTATCAAGCATGCCGGGGCGATCTTCCTTGGCCGTTTCACACCAGAGGCCATCGGTGATTACATCGGCGGGCCAAACCACGTGCTGCCAACCGCGCGTTCTGCTCGCTTTAGTTCCGGCCTCTCCGTGCTTGATTTTATGAAACGTACGACGCTTTCCAAAATGACCCCCGGGGCGCTGGCGGCTATTGGTCCCGCCGCAGTCACACTTGCCACCAGCGAAAGCCTCGAGGCCCATGGGCTTTCTGTTGCATTACGCCTAAAACAATTGAACAGTGAATAAGTTATGACCAACCGAATCTGCCATATTGAGATTGACGATGCAGGGCTTGTCGCCCCGACACCGGAAATTGAACAGGAACGCAAAGTTGCGATCTTCGATCTGTTAGAAGACAACAGCTTTGCCCTGCCTAAGCGTGAAGATCGCGAAATTCCTGCTGGTCCCTACCGGATGCTTTTGGCAATCCGCGAACGTCGTCTGGTTTTTGAAATCGCCACGGAAGGGGAACAGAACATCGGGGAATTCCATCTATCGCTTGGCCCATTTCGCCAAGTTGTGAAGGACTACTTCCAAGTTTGCGAAAACTACTTCGATGCAGTCAAAACCTTGCCCCCCAGCAAGATTGAAACAATCGATATGGCGCGACGCGGCATCCACAATGAAGGTGCGCGCGTGCTGCAAGAGCGCCTAGAGGGCAAGGCTGATATCGATATCGACACCGCCCGCCGCCTATTCACCCTGATTTGCGTGTTGCACTTTGGGGGCTGAAGACGTGCCAGACGGGCTTCCACAGTCGATCCTCTTTTGTTGTGACTACAACGCTGTAAGATCCCCTATGGCAGAGGGGTTGATGAAGAAATACTATGGTTTCGACACCTATGTACAATCCGCAGGCGTCAAGAATGACCTTGAGATTGACGGGTTCTCCATCGCGGTCTGCGAAGAAATTGGTGTGGAACTTTCACGCCACAGATCCCGCAGTTTTGATGAGATGGAACAATGGGGTGACGACCTGTCAGGATTTGATCTGGTTGTCGCACTTTCCCCCGCCAGCCAACGCCGCGCGCTGGAACTGACCCGTTTTTTCCACCTTGAGGTCGAATATTGGCCAATCCTAGACCCAACAGGGCTGGGCGAAACACGCGATGCCAAACTTGCCTCTTATCGCCAAGCCCGTGATCAAATCAGCGAAAAGCTGATCCAGCGCTTTGGCCCCCCAAAGGACGATCTGTAATGTAACGCGGCCAACAAGTTCCATGTCAAGAATCCCAACTTTCCTGAACCCGTTCCACACGCCCAAAGCAGGAAAACTGTCGAAATAAATGGACGGTGAACACAGCTATTCCCAAAAGCCGGCGCACACAGATGCCCGGGAAGCGCATTTCTGCAGTACGTTTAGTGTAAATTCAGTAAAATCTATGTATAATACCAGCATGTTTTGCGGGTTTTTGCCGATTTTCTGTGATCTGACCTTGAACTAAGCGGCAAAGGCCGTCATTTAACAAGCGCCCGCGATGTGTCGGGTGTTTTAGGACGGAGTCACCATGGCCAAGGAAGAAATGCTCGAATTTCCAGGTGTTGTAACGGAACTCTTGCCGAATGCGACATTCCGGGTCGAGCTTGAAAACGGCCACGAGATCATCGCACATACGGCAGGCAAAATGCGTAAGAACCGCATTCGTGTTCTGGCAGGCGATAAGGTACAGGTCGAAATGACCCCTTATGACCTGACCAAGGGCCGCATCAACTACCGCTTTAAGTAACATGAAGCTGATCCTCGGGTCCGCCAGTCCGCGCCGCAGTGAACTGTTGGCGCAAATTGGCGTTGTTGCAGACGAAATTCGCCCAGCGGATATCGATGAGACACCTCGCAAGGCTGAATTGCCCCGCTCCTATGCCATCCGTCTTGCACGTGAAAAGGCCGAAGCCATTGATATTTCTGCGGATGAAGTCGTTTTATCCGCAGATACCATCGTGGCGCTTGGTCGCCGCATTTTAGGCAAACCAGCCGATGCGGCCGAAGCACGCAAATATCTACAACTTCTGTCTGGCCGACGCCATCAGGTTACAACTGCTGTTGCCCTGCGCCGCCATGATCGGGTTTGGGAAACATCAACCACCACAGCCCTGCGCATGAAACGTCTATCGGCTGCCGACATCGACGCCTATATCGCCACTGGCGAATGGGATGGAAAAGCCGGCGCTTATGGCATTCAGGGCTATGCTGCACGTTTTATCCCTTGGATCAGCGGATCATATACTGGCGTTGTCGGCCTACCCTTAACTGAAACAACAGGTCTGCTGATCGCAGCTGGGCTGATGGAAGGAACATCACAATGAAGGGTCGCACCGCCGTTCTAGGACACCTAAAAGATCAAGCCGCCGCTGCCTTGATCGAAGACGGGAAACTTGTTGATTTTCTGATCGATGCCCCCGGTGACGGCCTGCGTCCTGGTGCAATTTGCCGTGCGGTTTGTGAACGCCCGGTCAAAGGTCAGGGCGGAATTTTCCTGCGCTTGCCCAACGACGGCAAAGCCTATCTTCGTCAGGCCAAAGGCTATGCGCCCGGACAAATCCTGCTTGTGCAAGTCACCGGTTATGGCGAAGACGGTAAAGCAACGCCAGTGACCCCAAAGGTGCTGTTCAAAAGCAAATATGCGATTGTGACACCGGATGCGCCCGGGCTTAATATTTCACGTGCCATTCGCGATGATGACCTTCGTGACAACCTTCTTGAAATCGCCCATGAAGAAATGGAAGGCAGTGAAGCTGGTTTGATCCTTCGCTCATCCTGTGAAGGCGCGGATCGTGATGAAATCGCTGAAGACGTTGCAGCCATGCGCGCTCAAGCCGATCATGTCATGCAAGACGCTGAGGGCACTGAACCCGAACTTCTGATCGACGGCCCGGACGCCCATCATCTAGCTTGGCGGGAATGGGATGCTGATTCTGTCGCCACCGATGATGACGCCTTTGAGAACAATCAAGTCTATGACCTGCTTGAAGCCTTCACCTATGCACGCGCGCCTTTGCAAGGCGGTGGCCACATCTACGTTGAACCCACCCGCGCGATGGTTGCCGTTGATGTGAACACGGGCGCCGACATGTCACTTGCTGCTGGGCTGAAGGCCAACCTTGCGATGATCAAGGACCTGCCGCGTCAATTGCGTGTTCGCGGTCTTGGTGGTCAAATAACCCTTGATCTGGCCCCCATGCCGAAAAAAGATCGCAAGATGTTTGAACACAGCCTGCGTGCAACTTTGCGTAAGGATTCGATTGATACGGTTCTTGCCGGTTGGACACCACTTGGCTGTTACGAACTACAGCGCAAACGCGAACGCCTCCCTCTGCGGGAATTGCTCCCTAGAGGTATTTTCTGATGGCAACGCCTTGCCCGATTTGTCAGCAGTCTGCAGATGAAAAGTACCGGCCATTTTGCTCAAAACGCTGCGCAGATATAGATTTAGGGCGCTGGTTTGATGGCACCTATACGCTTGCCGATAACGAGACCACACAGGACGACGCACCAGTGGATGATCGCCCGGACACCGCGCATTAACACCGCCTAAATCCACACCTTCAAGCACAAAAAAGGCCCGCAAATGCGAGCCTTTTTTAGTATCTCAATCGTAATTTACGCTGCGCGTTCAACCAGCAACTGCTTAATCTCAGCAATGGCTTTTGCCGGGTTCAGACCCTTTGGACAAGTCTTGGCGCAGTTCATGATGGTGTGGCAGCGGTACAGCTTGAACGGATCGTCCAAATCGTCCAGACGCTCGCCAGTCGCTTCATCACGTGAATCAATGATCCAACGGTATGCGTGCAACAGCGCTGCTGGCCCGAGGTATTTGTCGCCATTCCACCAATAGCTTGGGCAGGAAGTGGAACAAGACGCACACATCACACATTCATACAGACCATCCAATTTTTTGCGGTCCGCAATCGACTGTTTCCATTCCTTCGCAGGACGGTTGGTCTTGGTTTCCAACCACGGCATGATAGAGGCATGCTGGGCATAGAAATGCGTCAGATCAGGGATCAAATCGCGCACGACCGGCATATGCGGCAGTGGATAGATTTTCACGTCGCCCTTGATCTCATCCATTCCATAGATACAGGCCAGCGTGTTGATACCGTCGATGTTCATCGCACAGGATCCACAGATACCTTCACGGCAAGAACGACGGAACGCCAATGTAGGATCCGTATCTGTTTTGATCTTAATCAGTGCGTCCAAAATCATCGGCCCACAAGTATCAAGATCAACGAAATAAGTGTCGACCTGTGGGTTTTTGCCATCTTCTTCATTCCAGCGATAAATCTGGAATTTCCGAACATTCTTAGCGCCCTCAGGTTTTGGCCAGGTTTTACCAGTGACCATCCGAGAGTTCTTGGGAAGCTTAAATTCAGCCATCGGTGTTTGCTCCTATATCTGAATTCCGCTGAGAGATTCCTGAGCAATGCAACGCACGGTTTCAGGACGTGACGCGACATCGATCACGGTCTCAACTGTTGATTCTTTGACGCCAGTGACCGCAGCCCCGGCAAGTGTGAGGATCTCGTTGCTGCTGGCTTGGTTGATGATGCAAGCTGCCATTGGCTCTACATTCACGCCAGGGAAACGCCTTTCAGACACGGAAACCACCGTGCGCAAAGCGGCCGCGCGTGTGGTATTGTCGACCTGATCTTGCAGAGTGCAGCCAGAGACAACAACAGCCACAAGGCCAGTCATGAGAGTTGAAGCAACGCGCATCAGAAGGTTCTCGCTTTTGGGGCGATCTTCTTCAGGCTGATCCCGCCTTCGGCTTCGGTGCTGAGTGGTGTGGTCACAACCGGACGATGGGAAAGTTCAACAGAATTGCCTTCCACGCGGCTGATTGTGTGAACACGCCAGTTTTCATCATCACGCGTTGGGAAATCCTCATGGGCATGGGCGCCACGGCTTTCCTTACGTGCTTCTGCCCCAACAATTGTCGCCAATGCATTTGGCATCAGGTTGGTCAGCTCCAGCGTTTCCATCAGGTCAGTGTTCCAGATCAACGAGCGATCAGTTACAGCCAAATCGTCGATTTTAGCCGCAACCGCAGTCATCTTCTCAACGCCTTCCGCAAGAGTTTTGCTTTCACGGAACACAGCCGCATCAGACTGCATGGTTTTCTGCATCTCAAGGCGCAGTTCAGCGGTGGGTGTACCACCTTTTGCGTTACGCAGACCATCAAAGCGATCAAGTGCTTTGTCGATGGATGCTGTGTTCAGAACCGGGTTGGCTGCATCTGCATCCACGACCTTGCCAGCGCGGATTGCGGCGGCGCGCCCAAAGACCACTAGGTCAATCAGTGAGTTGGACCCCAAACGGTTCGCACCATGCACCGAAGCACAGCCCGCTTCGCCCACGGCCATCAGGCCAGGAACAACAGCGTTTGGATCTTCTGCAGTCGGGTTCAGCGCTTCGCCATAATAGTTGGTGGGGATACCACCCATATTATAGTGAACCGTCGGGATTACAGGGATTGGTTCTTTGGTCAGATCAACGCCTGCAAAGATGCGCGCGCTTTCCGAAATACCAGGCAGACGTTCAGCCAGGGTTTCCGGCGGCAAGTGGTTCAGGTGCAAGTGAATATGGTCATTCTCTTTGCCAACGCCACGCCCTTCGCGGATTTCCATAGTCATACAGCGCGACACGTAATCACGTGGGGCCAAATCTTTATACTGCGGCGCATAACGTTCCATGAAACGCTCGCCCTCAGAGTTGGTGAGATAACCGCCTTCGCCACGCGCACCCTCCGTGATCAAACAGCCAGAGCCATAGATCCCAGTTGGGTGGAATTGCACGAATTCCATATCCTGCAAAGGCAGCCCCGCGCGGGCCACCATACCGCCGCCATCACCCGTACAGGTGTGGGCAGAGGTTGCAGAGAAAAACGCACGGCCATAGCCGCCGGTCGCAAGAACAACCATCTTCGCGTTGAAGACATGAAGCGTGCCGTCGTCAAGTTTCCAGCACACAACACCCTGACATTGACCGTCCTCCGACATGATCAAATCAATCGCGAAGTATTCGATATAGAATTCCGCGTTGTGTTTCAGGGATTGTCCATAAAGCGTGTGCAAGATCGCATGACCGGTGCGGTCAGCCGCGGCACAGGTCCGTTGCACGGGCGGGCCGTCCCCAAATTCAGTGGTGTGGCCACCGAAGGGACGTTGGTAAATCTTGCCTTCTTCGGTGCGCGAGAATGGCACACCGTAATGCTCCAACTCATACACAGCCTTGGGAGCTTCACGCGCGAGATATTCCATCGCATCCGTGTCGCCCAACCAGTCAGACCCTTTTACAGTGTCAAACATGTGCCATTGCCAATGATCCGGGCCCATGTTGGACAGGGATGCAGCAATACCACCCTGCGCCGCAACAGTGTGCGAGCGGGTTGGGAAAACTTTGGAAATACAGGCCGTCTTTAGCCCTTGTTCTGCCATGCCAAGTGTTGCGCGCAGACCTGCGCCACCAGCACCGACAACAACCACGTCAAATTCATGGGTTTCATATTCATATGCAGCCATTGTTCTTGTTCCTTAAAGCGCAATACGGGCGAGAGCGAAGAGAGCAACAGCAATCGTACCGTAGCTCAGGCAGGCGGCCCCTGCGATCAGATAGGTCCGGGTGTGGCCATGCACGTAATCTTCGAGCATGATCTGTACGCCGTGACGAAAGTGCATCATGGCGACGGTGATGGTCAGGCCGGTGATGATGGCGTTAAACGGCTTGGCGAAATGCGCGATGGCATCTTCATAGGAAAGGCCAATTGCTGAACCAAAGGCATAAACGAACAGCGGCACAAGGAGTGCAAGGGCAACCGCTCCGATCATTGTTTGCAGGTGATGTGCGGTGCCGGATTTGGAAGACCCAAGGCCGGTCGCGCGTTTGCGGTCGGTCAGATAAGACATGTCAGCCGCTCCTTATATAATCAGCAGCGCGAGGAGCGTCAAAACGAACGATCCCACGACAACGATGGTGGCAAGGGTTTTGGCTTTATCAAGCTCAAAGCCGCGGCCTGAATCCCACCACAAATGCCGCAGACCGGCAAGATAGTGATAGCAAAGAGCCCAAAGAGAGCCGAGCATCACAAGCTTGCCAAACCATGACGTCATCACACCGTTTGCTATGGCAAAATAATCTGGGCCAGAGGCCAGCGCCAGCAGCCACCACACCGTCAGCAGAGAGCCAACGATCAGAGCGTTACCAGTGATACGAGTTAAGATTGAGGTCACAGATGTGAACTGTGGACGATAAATCGTCAAATGCGGCGATAGCGGCCGGTTGCCCCGGTTTACGTCAGCCATGTGGGTGCCCCCTTGCGGTTGGTCTGCCTTATGAAACTCCGCCTGAGAAACAGCCGGATCAATGTCGGAATCACACGGGGAAATGCCGCACGCGCCGAATTTCACACATGAATACTGAATAATTCACAAATGTCACACCTTTGATCGCAATTTTTTTCAAGTTTCCCTGCGATACTTTGGCAAATCGCGACATTTTTATCGTCTTGTGATCACAGCGATAATAACCGTGATCACAAAATGATCGTATTCCGAATCCAGCCTTAACCTATCATCACGTCAACGATTGAAAGGAACCACATTGACCAATTTTGGGATCACATCGGCATAAGCGCCCAGTAATCAAGATCAAGCAGGACGTCAGGCTGGTATTTACCCTCCTCATTGCGCAAATCGCCCGCAATGCCTTTGGTAGCAACAAGGCGCAAACGTATAGCACCAATACCAGGGGCAGATGTTTCGGCTTTGTCGAGCACCTCACTCCAAGCGCGGATTGTGTCGCCAGAGAAGCAAGGGTTCGCATGTGCGCCGCCGTTCAATGCGACAATCATCTGAGCATTGGCAAGACCATTGAACGACAGAGCCCGCGCCATAGAAATCACATGACCGCCATAGATCAGACGTTTCCCATCGGGGCGATTTGTGGCGTCGAAATGCACTTTGGCGGTGTTCTGCCAAAGGCGGGTCGCCATCATGTGTTCCGCTTCTTCAACAGTGACACCATCGACGTGGTCAATCACTTCACCGACCTCATAATCCGCCCAACGATGGGCACTGCCCGCTTGGGTGAAGTCATAATTAGAAAAATCTAGGCCTGCAGGGATCACAAGATCACTTGCAGCCACAGTTTTTGCAAGTACTGGGAGCACGGTTTCGGGGGGGGCTTGCGCCTCCAAATCGCCCTTACGCACCATAACCCAGCGCACATAATCCATCACCAGTTCATCACGTTGGTTAAACCCACGCGTACGCACCCAAACAACACCGCTTTTACCATTAGAGTTCTGTTTTAAACCAATGACTTCGCTTTCAGATCGCAGGGTATCTCCGGGATAGACCGGCAGGTGCCATCGCCCATCAGCATAACCAAGGTTGGCCACGGCATTCAGGGAAATATCAGGCACGGTTTTCCCAAAAATCGTATGGAAAGCGATCAGTTCATCCAGCGGGGAAGAAGGCAACCCACTGGCACGAGCAAATTCATCCGAAGAAGACAACGCAAATCGCGTTGGGTACAGCGACGTATAAACGGCACGTTCCCCCCCTGACAAAGTGCGCGGCACCGCATGGGGGATAACCTCACCCAGACGATAATCTTCGAAAAATCGGCCCGTGTTGGTCTTCATTATTGCGCTCCCAGCTTCATATCAGGATGGTAATCGGCCTCAACCTCTTTCACCACGGCCTGACCACAGCGCATCACGCCATTGGCCGCGTCAAAGGCATAGGTTGGATCGCCGTAAAGCTCCCAGCCTTTGGAAATGGCGTCAGACACTTTATGACAAAAGGCAGAGGTGTCGTCTTCAGTTAACAAACGGTAAAGTTTCATGGGGTTATCCTCCAAAAGGCATGGGGCCGATCATGCCGTGCAGCATTCCGATCACACCCATCAATACGATTGAACCGACAAAGAACATCGCGTCCATCGCCAGTTTTCCGCGTGGGCGTGGCGACCAGTCAGGCTCCTGACGATTGATCACAATCATTTCCACCACGGCCCAAGTCAGCAATCCGCCGAACAGAACAATCGACGCCGGATCAAGGTTTACCATAAGATGCGCCATCGCCCAGAGCTTGAACCCCAGCAACATCGGATGGCGGACACCACTTAACAAAGCGCCTTTTTTCGGCGCCGGGCTCATCAGGTAAATCGCGACCAGCATCATCAGATTGTTCAGGTGGCGCAGGCCGGTGGGCACAACCACCAGATCAAAGCTTTCCCAGCTGCGATAGCCCAGAACCATCAAAACAACGGACAGCAGGATCAAAACAGCAATCGCCCCCCTGCCCTTTTCGCCCATATTGGAACGGGCGGCAGGCGCGAAACGTTTGAGCAGATGGGCGCCCCACCACAGGGCGAGACCGGCGAGAAGAAGGATCATGGTGAAATCTCCGAGATGTAAGTTTCTTTTACACCTAGCCTATCAGGCCATTTCCGCAATGGCAGAAACCTGTGCGAGAATGCGATTAGCCGTAACGATATGCAAGTTTTCGACGATCTTACCGTCAACCACAGCCACACCTTCGCCAGCAGCTTCAGCCGCTTCAAAAGCTTCAATTTGACGGCGGGCGAGGTCGATCTCGACCACCGATGGGGCAAAACATTCGTTCGCAATCGCCAGCTGTGCCGGATGGATCAAGGTCTTGCCATCAAACCCCATATCACGGCCCTGTTCGCATTCCGTACGCAATCCCTCATCATCTTTAAACGCATTATATACACCATCAATCGCAGCAATACCTTCCGCGCGTGCCGCCAACAAACAAAGGCCAAGCCCTGCCATCATTGGCAGACGATCCGCGCGAAACCGGGTGTTCAACTCCTTCGCCAAATCATTTGTCCCCATGACAAACCCCTGCATTTTTGGGTGTGCAGCAATCGCCGCGGCGTTCAGCATCCCACGCGGTGTTTCCATCATCGCCCAGATCGGCAGCTCGCCCGTAATAGCAGCAAGCGCATCAAGCTGCGCCACGGTTTCAACCTTGGGTAAAAGCACCGCATCAGCATCCATCAGTGCGACAGCGCGGGCATCATCTTCCCCCCAAGCACTATCAAATCCGTTGATCCGCACGATCTTCATGCGGCTTCCATAACCACCATTTTTCAAGGTTTCGCCCAACAAACTACGCGCGTTTGCCTTTTCCCCCACCGCGACTGCATCCTCCAGATCAAAGATGATTGCGTCACAGGCAAGGCCACGGGCCTTTTCAAGCGCACGTTCTTTAGAGGCCGGGATGTAGAGCACAGAGCGCAGGGGGCGGGCCAGAGCGGTCGGATCAGTCATTCGAATCTGCCTTGTAATAAAGTTGCGTAAAAATCCCCACATTCGAACAAATTGGCAAGCATTAATTTGCCGCAGTGCAGAAAAACCTAACTTAACCCTGTTCTGAATCCCTTCCCGCACGGCGAGTTAACCACTTATTTGCCCCTCTGCATCAGGCTGGAACACGCTGGAAAAGCCCTGCGATTACTGACCGGGCCGCAAAATGCACCCACCCTCGAAAGGATACTTGCAATGAAAAAGGACATTCTGACTCTGTCGCTCGCAGTTGGCGCAATTCTGGTGACGGTTCAAAACGGTTTCGCCCAAGGTTCGCGCAATTGTGCCGCGCGAGAAACCGTTGTTAACCATCTTACTGAGCGCTTTGGTGAAAGCCGCCAATCCATTGGCCTTGCTGCAAATAACGCAGTGGTAGAGACCTTTGCATCACCCGCAACCGGCACCTGGACCATCACCGTAACCATGCCCAATGGGATGACCTGCGTGGTCGCTTCGGGTCAGGCGTTTGAAACTTTAGCTGAAGATGTGCTGCCGAGTTCGCTGGGCGAGCCAACCTAATCAGGTCAGCGCATCAAAAATCAATTTCACACCAGTAATCATCAGAAAAATATAAGTCAGCGCAAAGAACGCCTGTTCCGGAATAAGTCGGTGCAAACGTACGCCTGCCCAGATGCCAATGATTGCAAAAGGCGCAAGGTAAAGATCCGCCAACAGGCTTTTCTGGCTAAAAATGCCCAATGCCGCATAGGGTAAAAACTTCATCAGATTGATCGCCCAGAACACCAGAACCGTGGTGGCCTGAAACCGCAATTTATCCAGATCGCGTGACAGCAAGAACACGGCCGCAGGTGGCCCACCCGCATGCGAAATGAAACTGGTAAAGCCCGCGATTATGCCCCAAAATATTCCTGTCCGGGTGCCCATCGGCTGTTTCGCCCGCACGATATAACCGCGGCTGCGTGCGAGGCGATAAGCCACAAATCCGATAGCGATCAGCCCAATCAGCAGACGAAAAACATCCGGGTTTGCCAAGCGATACAGCAAGGCGCCCAGCGCCACCCCCGGGGCGGCACCCACGATTAAGACCAGCGCTGTAGGTAAATCCCAACGTCGCCAATAGGGCCGCAAAGCGGTGACATCCATCAACATCAAAAGCGGCAACATAAGCCCGATTGCGGCCCCAGGTTCCAGAATCAGTGCTAGCAATGGCGTCGCTGCAAAAGCCGCACCAGATCCAAATCCACCCTTAGAAATGCCCGCAAAAAGCACTGCTGGTATCGCAAATGCGAAAAAAGTCATATCAAATACGTCAGGCATCAATGGCTCGTTTCCAACGGGTTTCTCCCCTGTCAGCGCTAACGGATCACGCCGATCATCACAAGTTGCAGTATTTGCCGCATTGCAGCACCTTGCACGAATGCGACAATCCGACTAGTCATGACGACAGATTTTCACAGACTTCAAATGTATGGAGATATACAATGGCTCGCCCCAAAATCGCTCTTATCGGCGCCGGTAACATCGGTGGTACCCTTGCCCACCTCGCAGCAATCAAAGAACTCGGCGACGTGGTTCTGTTTGACATCGCAGATGGCCTGCCACAGGGCAAAGCGCTGGATATCGCACAATCAGGTCCTGCTGAAGGTTTTGACGCTGGCATGTCCGGTTCAAGCGATTATGCAGACATCGCAGGCGCTGACGTTTGCATCGTAACTGCCGGTGTTGCGCGTAAACCTGGCATGAGCCGCGATGACCTGCTCGGCATCAACCTGAAAGTGATGAAATCTGTTGGCGAAGGCATTGCAGCCCACGCGCCCGACGCTTTTGTTATCTGCATCACCAACCCGCTTGATGCGATGGTTTGGGCGCTGCGCGAATTCTCTGGCCTGCCAACGAACAAAGTTTGCGGCATGGCTGGTGTGCTTGATTCCGCGCGCTTCCGTCACTTCCTCTCTGAGGAATTCAACGTGTCCATGCGTGATGTAACAGCGTTCGTTCTGGGCGGCCATGGCGATACAATGGTTCCACTGACGCGTTACTCCACTGTTGGCGGCATTCCACTGCCAGACATGGTGAAAATGGGTTGGACCACACAGGAAAAAATGGACGCAATCGTTCAACGCACCCGCGATGGCGGTGCTGAAATCGTTGGCCTGCTGAAAACTGGTTCCGCTTTCTATGCGCCTGCAACTTCCGCAATTGAAATGGCTGAAGCTTACCTGAAAGACCAGAAACGCGTTCTGCCATGTGCGGCTTACGTTGACGGCGCTTTGGGTCTTGATGGCTTCTATGTTGGTGTTCCAACCGTCATCGGCGCTGGCGGCATTGAACGTGTGATCGACATTCAGATGAATGCAGACGAGCAGGCAATGTTCGACAATTCTGTCAACGCGGTCAAAGGCTTGGTCGATGCGTGTATCGCGATTGATCCCTCACTTGCCAAATAAATTCACACGGTAAGGTTTTCCTTGCCTCGTAAGTTTTGAAAAGCACGCTACATCTATGTGGCGTGCTTTTTACTTATGACGGAGGATATATTTTGCGTTCCTTGCTTGCCACCGCTGCTTGTTGCTTCACCCTTGGCGCCCAAGCAGCCCCTTCTGATTTGATCCGTGAACAGGGTCTGGCGGAAGCACTCGTGACCCTAAAAACTCAGGCGATCCTCAGCCCAAGTGACCAGCTTGCTTTTGCTGGCATCACCTTCCTGCGGGCAATTGAGAAAGCCTATCAAACGCGTTGGCGTGTCGGATATGTCGAGAATGACCTGCCGATCCCATTATTCGCAAACCGGCTGCCACATAACCCACAACCGGAACCCATCGAGGCCCAAACACTAAACGAATTGCTTCAGGTTTTCCTTGATGACATGGCAACGACAGATGCCGCATTAGCGGAAATACCGGCCGGATCCGCCCCAAGCTTCAACCTATCGCTGCCTGACATCTGGTTTGATATCAACATGAACGGCACCCGCGATAGCGAGGAAGACTTCGGCAAAATTGCGCTGCAAAACACCATGTCCCCCAGGCAAATTCGACGTTTCGAAACAGAGCTTGTAGAAAACCCCGATCAACCAAACCCGATGAAGGCCACTATCCGTTTTGACGAGGCCGATCTACATTGGTTGCGCGCTTACACCCATGTGCTTTCCGGTGTCAGTGAATTGGTACTGGCCTTCGATCCGGCCCCCGAAATTCAAAAGGCGTTGGACCTGCGGATGACCATTTCAGCCCAACAGCTGGGCGGGCTGACAGACCATCCGCACCTCATCGCCCTAATGGAAGAAAGCAAAAATCTAGCAAACCTTACCCCTGAGGAACGAGAGGAGCTCAATGCACAGTTTGAGGCGCTTAGTGAGGACGACAAAAACATTCTGATGAACATGCAGCGCAATGGCCTCAACTGGCTACAAAGCCGCACCCATTTTATTGATATGGCCGCTGTGATCATTGAAACCCTTCGTCACCAGCCCGATCAGCCTCGCATTGCCAGCGCACATGCCCATCTTCTGGCGATGACGGCACATAACCGCAATTTCTGGACCCTCATGGATCAAGAAACCGACAATGATAACGAATGGATCCCCAACGCCAATCAGCAGGCAGCTTTGGGAATAGAGGTACCCATTGGCACAGGTGATGCATGGCAGGCCATTTTGTCAGATGCTGAAAAGATGCTGAACGGCGAACTGCTTATCCCGTTTTGGCGGTATGCTCCGGGCCATGGCATCAATATCAAAGCTTGGGTTGATAATCCTGCACCTTTGAATGTTATTGGCTCGGCCCAAGGCGCTGCCACTTTGCCCTATGCCCAGCAAGGCCAAGTCATAACTGGTGAAAATTGGGGTCGCTTCCAAAGTCTGGTTCAAAGCCAATCAGGATTGTTTGTGTTCATGCTAAACTGACTTCAAAAATCGGCACGGCGATCTTTCCTTCCGCCGTGCCCCAATCAAAAGTAACGTTGATCAAACTCTGCTGGCGTCGGAAAGCGCTCAACATCTGGGAAGTATCGTGCAACCGCCGCTTCCGTTTCAAGGCAATATTCCCTTAACAAACCATGCCCGCGCAATACATCAATCTGTTCTTCACTCATATAAAACATACGCCGGTGCAGCTCATCTTCCCGCGCAACATCGCCCTTCAACTGCTTGAAAGCATCAATCTGGCGCAATCGTGCCGTGGCCAATATCGTTTCACGCACCCCCCCCGTCAGCGCACCATAACGCGCGGTTTTGCTCGCCCATGCCCGCGCCGTTGCCCCGTGAAAATGTAGGATACCGGTATTCTTAATGCGGATCACAGGCGGAATTTTCTTGTCAGAGTATACCCCCTGCCGAGGGCGATGAATGCCCAACCGGCACCCCTTACCTGTGCGTAAAATCGCCTTCCCAGCGACCGTGCCAGCATGCCCCATCTGATGCAGTGTGTTTTCCCCACCAAAAAGTTCACCACATAGATTTTTCCGATCGGGAGAACGAAATCGAAATGGCCCGTCAAACAAAGTATCGGGGTTATCCCCATCAGACCAGAACCGTTCCAGATGGGGCACCTGCACCCATAGCTTTTCCTCAGGGATCCCCGCCAAAACCTCTCCGACATCGCGCGGAAACGTCAGAAATTCATCCGCGTCCAGATGTGCCATCCACTGCGCTTTCGTAGCTTTCAAGGCGTGGTTGGCATTGCGTTTTTGCCTTTGGTTCTGGTTCTCAGGACGCTCTGTAAACCCCATGGCTTTCATATGCCGGTCATTGCAAAGCGTTACATGGCATTGCGGGCAGCTTTGCAGAATTTCGGCTGCCGGATCTTCTGGATCATCAAGGTAAATATGCACCTCAGACGCCCCGATCGACAAATGATGTGCCACAAAAGCAAGCACGACGGACAGCGGTTCGCGCACAGTCGCAACGACACTCCAACTGTCCCGGCTGGGTTTTTCTATCGAACCTTCAACAGAATTCACCTGCATAATGTCTAAACCTCTAACCAAAGAGTCGCTTCCAGATTACTTTCTGAAAAAATGCTGTAATCTCGGACCATAATTCATCACGCGAATCTCAACAAGCATTCGGTTTTATGATTTTGTGATCACACCGTTTATTGCCGTGATCACAAAATCATAAAATATCCCCTTCTCACGCAAATGTTGAATGAAAACCATTTATTTACGAGCTTAGGTCGTATTGACTGCGGACAACTGCAGCAAAAACTGGAAGATGCCATGAACATCCATGAATACCAGGCCAAGGCGCTTTTGCGTTCCTACGGCGCCCCTGTCTCAGAAGGCCGTCCGGTCACCAAGGCAGAAGATGCAAAAAGCGCCGCTGGCGAACTTGACGGCCCGCTTTGGGTTGTGAAAGCCCAGATCCACGCAGGTGGTCGCGGCAAAGGTTCCTTTAAGGAAGCCGACGCTGGCGAAAAAGGCGGTGTACGTCTTTGCAAATCTGTTGAAGAAGCCGCTGAAGAAGCCAAGAAAATGCTAGGCCGCACCTTGGTCACGCACCAAACTGGCCCTGATGGCAAGCAAGTGAACCGCATCTATATCGAAGCGGGTTCTGGCATTGAAACTGAACTCTACCTCGCCCTTCTGGTCGATCGTCAGACATCACGCGTGTCTTTCGTTTGTTCCACCGAAGGCGGCATGGATATTGAAGAAGTTGCAGATGCGACCCCTGAGAAAATCCTGTCCTTCTCCGTTGATCCGGCGACAGGTTACCAAGCATTCCACGGTCGCCGCATAGCGTTTACACTGGGCCTTAAAGGCAACCAGATCAAACAATGCGTCAAACTGATGGGTCAATTGTACACAGCATTTGTTGAAAAAGACATGGAAATGCTGGAAATCAACCCGCTGATCGTTTCTGATTCCGGTGATCTGAAAGTGCTCGACGCGAAAGTCAGCTTTGACGGCAACGCCATGTATCGCCACCCCGATATTGCGGAACTGCGCGACGACACCGAAGAAGATCCCAAAGAACTTGAGGCCTCTAAATACGACCTCAACTATATCACGCTAGACGGTGAAATCGGTTGCATGGTGAACGGCGCGGGTCTGGCCATGGCGACGATGGACATCATCAAACTCTATGGTGCTGAACCTGCGAACTTCCTCGATGTTGGCGGCGGTGCCACCAAAGAGAAAGTGACTGAGGCTTTCAAAATCATCACCTCTGACCCCAAAGTTAAGGGCATCCTTGTGAACATCTTCGGCGGTATCATGCGCTGTGATGTGATTGCAGAGGGTGTTGTTGCTGCGGTGAAAGAAGTTGGCCTGCAGGTTCCCCTCGTTGTGCGCCTTGAAGGCACCAATGTGGAAGCTGGCAAAGACATCATCAACAACTCCGACGTTGACGTGATCGCTGCTGACAACCTGTCTGATGGTGCCGAGAAAATCGTGAAAGCGGTTAAAGGGTAATGCCTCAAGGTCGCCCAACAACAAAGAAATGTAACCGTTGTGGCGAGACAAAGCGCCTCAGCGAGTACTATGAAAATTCTACTAAAGCCGACATGCGCAATGGAATTTGCAAACTATGTCAGGCTGAAGTTAACAAAAAAAATAGAAATGGAGTCTGAAAATGGCCGTTCTTATCGATGAAAACACCAAAGTGATCTGTCAGGGCCTTACCGGCTCTCAGGGCACATTCCACTCTGAACAAGCCATCGCTTATGGCACTAAAATGGTTGGCGGCGTGACCCCAGGAAAAGGTGGTATGACCCATCTTGATCTGCCGGTTTTCAACTCTGTGCACGAAGCCCGTCACGTGACCGAAGCCAATGCCTCCGTGATCTACGTACCGCCCCCCTTCGCAGCCGATTCAATCCTTGAAGCGATCGACGCTGAGATGGAACTGATCATCTGCATCACCGAGGGCATTCCGGTGCTCGACATGATGCGTGTTCAGCGTGCTTTGGAAGGGTCTAGCTCCCGCCTGATCGGGCCAAACTGTCCTGGCGTGATCACCCCTGACGCCTGCAAAATCGGCATTATGCCGGGCCACATCCACAAACGTGGTTCTGTTGGTGTTGTGTCACGTTCCGGCACCCTGACTTATGAAGCCGTGAAACAGACATCCGACATCGGCCTTGGTCAATCCACAGCTGTTGGCATTGGTGGCGACCCCATCAAAGGCACCGAACATATCGACGTGCTGGACTTGTTCCTTGATGATGATGAAACACAATCCATCATCATGATCGGTGAAATCGGTGGTTCCGCAGAAGAAGAAGCCGCTGAATTCCTTGCAGAGCAGAAGAAGAAAGGCCGTTGGAAACCAACCGCTGGCTTTATCGCTGGTCGCACAGCCCCTCCCGGCCGTCGCATGGGCCACGCGGGCGCAATTGTCGCAGGCGGCAAAGGTGGCGCTGAAGACAAGATCGAAGCCATGAAATCCGCAGGCATCATCGTTGCTGACAGCCCCGCTGGCCTCGGCGAAGCTGTGCTGAAAGCGATTGGCTAAAAAATGGCAACCTCTCTCCACATACGGTCAGGGCAACGCCCAGTCCAAGGTGGGTGCAACAGCACCCGCCCGTGGAGAGGGTCGCGCCCTGCCCGGCACAGCCGGGCGGAGGCACCCCTATGACACGTCGTAAGTACTTCACATATTGGGCGGTGTATCGCACTGTCATGACCACGTCTTGGAGAGCAATCAGCGGCTATTGTTCAAATGCAGCGATCCTATTTCTAGTGATCGCGCTACCGCTCACTCCCCCGGATGATTTTGCGGCCTCAGATGGGGCCACTCAATGAGTTTCCTTCCCCACATATCCTCAGGCCTTCGCAATTGCCTCACCATCTCCTCCCGCGCAACACGGGCGGAGTTTTGGTCGCTTTGGGGCCTGCATGTCGGCGCGTTGGCAGTTGGTTATGGCGTGCTGATGCTATCGGGCAATCCGCTGATCGGGTTACGCGCCTTTGCCCTTGGCTTACTGATCTATGTCCTGACCCTGCCGTTTTCCTTCACCGCCGCAATACGACGGTTCCACGATGCAGGCCAATCGGCGAAATCCGGGGCGGCCTTGTATTTGCTGATTTTCGCCTGCCTCGCCCTTGCAGCCTGGCTGTACCTGCCAATGTTGCGGGTCGATGCACATCTGGCGAATGTCCACAGTGACATGTCCAGTACAAGCGACACCGCCCTTTACGCCTATCTCAGCCCCGGTGTCACCTTTGGCACTGCTGCACATAAAGTCTTGGGCGCTTTGATCTTTGTTTACGCAATCCTGCCGCTGACTCTGATCGCCGCGCTAAGCTTCGCCTTTATCATTCTGCCCCTCGCCCGCCGTTCTGAACCCGGCACAAACGCTTGGGGCCCCAATCCACATGAGGTGGCGCTATGAAACCCATTTTCCACGCCCATTTCAAAAGTAACATCCCATACGGTCCCAACCCCAATGAGGTCAGCCAATGAACGACCAATCCCCCAATGACCAGTTTCATGCCACCAGCTTTATGCAGGGGCATAACGCCGAGTATCTGGAGCAAATGTATGCCCGCTACGCCAACGATCCCACTGCGGTTGATGCGTCTTGGGTTGAGTTTTTTCAAGCACTGGGTGATGGCGCAAATGACGTCACGGCCGAAGCCGCTGGCCCATCTTGGGGACGCACTGATTGGCCGCCTGTGCCTGCTGATGATCTAACCGCCGCCCTGACAGGCGAATGGGCGACCCCGCCTGCGGAAGCCAAAGGTGCTGGAGAAAAGATCAAAGCCAAAGCCGCAGCCACTGGTGTTGAGGTTTCGGATGAGGCCATTAAACGCGCGGTTCTGGATTCCATTCGCGCGCTGATGCTGATCCGCACCTATCGTATCCGGGGACACTTAGCTGCGAACCTCGACCCGTTGAAAATGCGCGACGAAACCATCCGCCCGGAACTTGACCCGGCGACCTATGGCTTCACCGCCGCCGATATGGATCGTCCGATTTTCATTGATAACGTTCTGGGGCTGCAAATCGCTTCTATGCGTCAAATCGTTGACATCGTGAAACGGACCTATTGCGGCACATTCGCCCTGCAATACATGCATATTTCCAATCCGGAAGAGGCCTCCTGGCTGAAGGAACGCATCGAGGGGTACGGCAAGGAAATTCAGTTTTCCAAGGAAGGCCGCAAAGCGATCTTGAACAAGATGGTTGAGGCCGAAGGGTTTGAGAAATTCCTGCATGTGAAATACATGGGCACCAAGCGTTTTGGTCTGGATGGCGGCGAAAGCTTGATCCCGGCGATGGAACAAATCATCAAACGTGGTGGCGCGTTGGGTGTATGTGACATCATCATCGGCATGCCACACCGAGGGCGCTTGTCTGTCCTCGCCAATGTGATGCAGAAACCATACAAAGCGATCTTCAACGAATTCCAAGGCGGCAGTTTCAAACCCGAAGATGTTGATGGTTCTGGTGATGTGAAATATCACCTCGGCGCCTCATCTGATCGTGAATTTGATGGCAATTCTGTGCACCTGTCGCTGACCGCGAACCCATCGCACCTTGAAGCCGTAAACCCGGTTGTCATCGGTAAGGTTCGCGCAAAACAAGACCAGCTGAATGACAAAGATCGCTCGGCCGTAATGCCGATCCTGCTGCACGGCGATGCTGCCTTTGCTGGCCAGGGTGTGATCGCTGAATGTTTCGGTCTGTCCGGCCTTGTCGGTCATAAGACCGGCGGCACTATGCATATCGTTGTGAACAACCAAATCGGTTTCACCACCGCGCCGCATTTCAGCCGCTCAAGCCCCTATCCAACCGACATCGCCCTGATGGTGGAGGCACCGATTTTCCACGTGAATGGTGACGACCCAGAGGCTGTGGTGCACGCCGCCCGCGTGGCGACGGAGTTCCGTCAAAAGTTCCACAAAGATGTGGTTTTGGATATCTTCTGCTATCGTCGTTTTGGCCACAACGAGGGGGATGAACCGATGTTCACCAACCCGTTGATGTACAAAAAAATCAAAACCCAGAAGACCACCCTTCAGCTCTATACCGAACGTCTTATCCGCGATGGGCTGATCCCAGAGGGTGAGATTGAAGACATGAAAGCCGCCTTCCAAGCGCACCTAAACCAAGAATTCGAAGCCGGGAAAGATTACAAGCCAAACAAAGCCGATTGGCTTGATGGCCGTTGGTCCCATCTTGATACCAAAGATGACAATTACCAGCGCGGCAGGACGTCCATCAACGATGCGACCTATAAGGATGTTGGCACGGCGCTGGCCACCGTTCCCGAAGGCTTCCCAACCCATAAAACGGTTAAGCGGATGCTGGAAACCAAAGGCAAATCGCTTGAGGCTGGCAAAGGTATTGACTGGGCAACCGGCGAAGCATTGGCGTTTGGCTCACTGTTGACCGAAGGCTATCCCGTACGCCTATCCGGCCAGGATGCGACACGCGGGACCTTCTCGCATCGTCATTCCGGCATCGTGAACCAAGACACGGAAGAACGGTACTACCCGCTGAACAACATTCGCGAAGGCCAAGCACATTATGAAGTCATCGACTCCATGTTGTCAGAATATGCGGTGTTGGGTTTTGAATATGGTTACTCACTGGCGGAACCAAATGCGCTGACGATGTGGGAAGCGCAATTCGGCGACTTCGCCAATGGTGCGCAGATTATGTTCGACCAATTCATCAGTTCCGGTGAGAGCAAATGGCTGCGTATGTCAGGCCTCGTGGTGCTTCTGCCGCACGGCTTTGAAGGCCAAGGGCCAGAACACTCCTCTGCCCGTTTGGAACGGTTCTTGCAAATGTGTGGCGGTGACAACTGGATCGTTGCCAACTGTACAACGCCTGCGAACTACTTCCACATTCTGCGCCGCCAGATGCACCGTGACTATCGTAAACCACTAATCCTGATGACGCCGAAATCCCTGCTGCGCCACAAACTGGCCGTCTCCACGGTTGAGGATTTCACAGGTGATAGTTCCTTCCACCGGGTTCTATGGGATGATGCCCAAAAGGGTAATTCGGACACAACCCTGAAGGCCGACGACAACATCAAACGCGTCGTCATGTGTTCCGGCAAGGTCTACTTTGACCTGCTCGAAGAACGCGACAGCCGCGGCCTTGATGACGTCTACCTCATGCGCGTGGAACAGTTCTATCCGTTCCCAGCACAATCCATGCTCCAAGAACTTTCGCGCTTCAAAAACGCAGAAATCATCTGGTGTCAGGAAGAACCCAAAAACCAAGGTGCTTGGACTTTCATGGAGCCAAACATCGAATGGGTTCTGTCACGTATCGAAGATCACAAATCTGCCCGGCCCACATACGCTGGCCGCACCGCCTCCGCCTCTCCGGCGACAGGTCTCGCCTCCCAACATAAAGCACAACAAGCCGCACTCGTTGACGATGCGCTGACGATCAAAGGATAAACATCATGACAATCGAAGTACGGGTCCCAACCCTAGGCGAAAGCGTTTCCGAAGCCACCATCGCAACCTGGTTCAAAAAGCCAGGCGACGCGGTTGCACAAGATGAGATGCTCTGTGAACTGGAAACCGATAAAGTTACCGTCGAAGTGCCTGCACCTGCGGCTGGCACCATGGGCGAAATCATCGCGGCCGAGGGCGCCACAGTTGGCGTTGACGCGCTGCTCGCAACCATCAACGAAGGTGAAAGCGCTGCTCCGGCTCCCGCTGCCGCGGCCCCTGCGGCTGCACCCGCTGCCTCTGGCGGTGCCGTTGACGTGATGGTTCCAACCCTTGGTGAAAGCGTAAGCGAGGCCACCGTTGCCAGCTGGTTCAAAGCCGTCGGTGACACGGTTGCGCAGGATGAAATGCTTTGTGAACTGGAAACCGACAAGGTTTCCGTTGAAGTCCCCGCCCCCGCAGCTGGCGTCATCACCGAAATCTTGGCCCCTGAAGGCGCAACGGTAGAGGCAGGCGGCAAGCTCGCAATCATGGCCTCTGGCGCAGGCGCAGTCGCCTCTGCACCAGCGGCCCCTGCTGCAGCACCGGCCGCAGCAAGCACAGGTAAAGACGTTGAAAACGCACCTTCCGCCAACAAAGCCATGTCTGAAGCAGGTCTTGCGGCAGGCTCCGTCACAGGCACCGGCAAAGATGGCCGCGTGATGAAAGGCGATGTACTGAACGCAATTGCAGCTGGCTCAACCGCACCCGCCGCAGCACCTGCCCCCGCAGCCGTTCCAGCGCCAGCGCCACGCGCCGCATCCACCGCTGATGACGCCCCACGTGAAGAACGCGTCAAGATGACCCGCCTGCGCCAGACCATCGCGCGCCGCCTGAAGGACAGCCAAAACACCGCCGCCATGCTCACCACCTACAACGAGGTCGACATGACCGAGGTGATGAGCCTGCGCAATGAATACAAAGATCTGTTCCTGAAGAAGCACGGCGTGAAACTCGGCTTTATGTCCTTCTTCACCAAGGCCTGCGTGCACGCCCTGAAAGAAGTGCCCGAAGTGAATGCCGAAATCGACGGCACCGATGTCGTTTACAAAAACTACGTCCACATGGGCATCGCCGCTGGCACGCCAACCGGCCTCGTCGTGCCAGTGATCCGCGATGCGGACGCCATGTCTTTTGCTGGTATCGAGAAAGCCATCGCTGAAAAAGGTGCCCGCGCCCGTGACGGCAAACTCACCATGGACGAGATGCAGGGCGGCAGCTTCACCATCTCAAATGGCGGTGTTTACGGATCTCTGATGTCATCGCCCATCCTGAACCCTCCACAATCCGGCATCCTCGGCATGCATAAAATCCAAGACCGCCCAATGGCGATCAACGGCGAGGTCGTCATTCGCCCAATGATGTATCTGGCCCTGTCATATGACCACCGCGTGGTTGACGGCAAAGGCGCAGTGACCTTCCTCGTCCGTGTGAAAGAAGCGCTTGAGGATCCGCGTCGCCTGCTGATGGATCTGTAACCAACAAAACGGGCAGCGCCTGATCCGGGAGGGTCGGGCGCCGCTTGGTGTGCCAGCGGGCTACATGGCTGTAAGTTGAAGGGAGTGAACATTGGATATTATTGGTGGTTTGACCGCAGTTAAGTTGTCACTCGATTTGGCAAAGGAACTTAGACACATTGACAGGACTGTTGATGATGCCACCTTTCGCCTTAAGCTAGCGGATTTAACAGACGCTCTCGCTGATGCAAAAATCTCTCTGAGTGACGCAAAAATCGCTCTTTCAGACAGTGATACCGAAATCAAAATCCTAAAAGCCAAATTAGACGACGCACTCAATGGCGATATTTGTCCAAGTTGCCGGACAGGTCGCCTGCAATTAACCTCAGCCAGAAGCGAGCACCGCTTGGGCCTTCATGATTACGGTGTAGAAAATTGGCTGATGACATGTAACGGCCCCGACTGCGGCTTTGAACAAACAAGAAAACACGACCCTCACGGAATACTTCCAAAATTTGCTGCAAAAAAAATAAAATGACCACTGAACTCACAGCCCTCACCCTCGCCGCCATCCTGCAAATGTGCCAATTCGGCGCTTACGCTTGGACCGCCGATAAAGAACTCGGCAGATCCTACACCATGGGCACCCGCGATACGGATCCAAAACCAAGCCAACTGCTTGGTCGTCACAAACGCGCCCTCAGCAACCACTTTGAGGGGCTGATCCTTTTCACCATCGCCGTCCTCACTGTACAGCTCGGCTTTGCTTCAAACCCCGTAACCCAGGCCTGCGCAGGTTTCTACCTTGGCGCGCGCATCCTTTATGTGCCCGCCTATATTCTAGGTCTCACACCAGCCCGTTCCATCATCTGGGGCGTTGGCTTCCTCGCCACCCTCATCATGCTCATAGCCTCCCTGCTCTGATGCATTTCTGTTTCATAAATATCCCGGGGGAGTCGCCGCAGGCGGCGGGGGCAGCGCCCCCCTTCCCCAACATCAATCGTATGCATAAGATATGCATAACTTGTGCATACTTTGTGCATCCCCATTTCCGCCCTCAGGAGAGTAACAATGGCATCATATGACGTAATCATTATCGGCGGCGGCCCTGGCGGCTATGTTTCCGCAATCCGCTGCGCCCAACTGGGTCTGAAGACCGCTTGCGTTGAAGGCCGCGAAACCCTTGGCGGCACCTGCCTGAACGTCGGCTGTATCCCATCAAAGGCACTGCTGCATGCCTCCCATTCTTATCATGAAGCCACCCATAACTTTACCAAAATGGGCCTGATGGGAAAATCCCCTTCCATCGACTGGAAACAGATGTTGTCCTATAAGGATGACGTCATTGGTCAGAACACCAAAGGCATCGAATTTCTGTTTAAAAAGAACAAAGTAGACTGGCTCAAAGGCTGGGGATCCATCCCTGAAGCCGGCAAAGTCAAAGTCGGCGATGAAGTGCATGACGCCAAAAGCATCGTGGTCGCCACGGGGTCTGAAGCTGCATCTTTGCCTGGTGTCGAGATCGATGAGAAGATCGTCGTGACCTCCACTGGCGCGCTGGAACTCGGCAAGATCCCCAAGAAAATGGTTGTGATTGGTGCAGGGGTTATTGGCCTTGAAATGGGTTCTGTTTATGCTCGCCTTGGGTCTGAAGTCACCGTGGTTGAATTCATGGATAACGTTTGCCCCGGCATGGATCTGGATGTCTCCAAAACCTTCGCACGCACCCTGAAAAAACAAGGGCTTAAGTTCGTTATGGGCGCCGCAGTGCAACGTGTCGAAACCACAAAAACCAAAGCCAAGGTCCATTACAAACTGAAGAAAAACGACAAGGAAGACATGCTCGACGCCGACGTCGTTCTGCTCGCAACTGGTCGCAAGCCTTTCACCGATGGCCTTGGCCTAGATGCCCTTGGCGTTGCCCTGACACCACGTGGTCAAGTTGCCACCAATGACCATTGGGCGACCAATTTACCCGGGATCTACGCCATCGGCGATGCCATTGAAGGCCCAATGCTGGCCCACAAGGCTGAGGACGAAGGCATGGCGGTTGCTGAAGTCATCGCAGGCAAAAGTGGCCATGTAAATTATGGGGTAATCCCTGGGGTCGTTTACACCGCCCCTGAGGTTGCGACCGTCGGCAAAACCGAAGAGCAACTGAAAGAAGAAGGCCGCGCCTATAAAGTTGGCAAATTCTCATTCATGGGCAATGGCCGTGCGAAAGCAATGTTTGCTGGTGATGGTTTCGTTAAACTTCTGGTCGATGCACAAACCGATCGCATCCTTGGGGGCCATATCCTTGGCCCACAAGCTGGCGAAATGATCCACGAGATCTGCGTTGCCATGGAATTTGGAGCGTCAGCTGAAGACATCGCTCTGACCTGCCACGCCCACCCAACCTGCTCTGAGGCCGTGCGCGAAGCAGCCCTCGCCTGTGGCGACGGCGCAATCCACGCCTAAGTTATTTCGGGGAAGGCCAATAGGCCTTCCCCGGGTTTATTCGGTTACCGACCAATATTGCCACTTCAATAGCAAATAGATCCGCGCCGTTCGGCAAAAAAATCTTTCAGCAATGCTGCAGATACATCCTCCCCCACACCGTCTATCACCTCAGGCACATGATGGGCCTGCGCATGGTCAAAAATCCGTGGCCCCTGCGCGATACCGCCGGATTTCGGATCAGATGCCCCGTAAACCAGCTTGGCAATGCGCGCTGCCGAAATCGCCATGGCGCACATAGGACAAGGTTCAAGCGTGACCCACAACTCACAGCCCAACAAGCGTTCCTGCCCCAGCCCAGCACAAGCTGCACGAATGACCAGAACCTCGGCATGGGCCGTTGGGTCATTCAATTCACGGGTACGATTCCCGGCACGTGCCAAGACATCACCTGACGCGGAGACCAGCACAGCACCGACGGGCACCTCACCACGTTCAGCGGCAAGACGAGCCTCATCAAGGGCAATATCCATATATGTCGTAAATCCAACCATATCTCTTTCATGCCCTAGCAACCGCCCTCTGCCAAGCATCTTTCCCTTTTCGCCCCACTAGGGTAGAGCAAGCCCATGACAGATAAACCCAACACTCCCCGCACCGACGCCCCCACCGGTGATCGCATCGCCAAAGTCATTGCC